>Ga0208919_1000780_pt1 | contig 19967 bp, 16 predicted proteins | sample 4_EtaG_FD_184076 | JGI IMG/M metagenome (GOLD analysis project Ga0208919, IMG submission 184076) | Marine viral communities from the Subarctic Pacific Ocean - 4_ETSP_OMZ_AT15127 metaG (SPAdes) (version 3) | ecosystem: Environmental > Aquatic > Marine > Oceanic | place: Pacific Ocean | collected...
CGAAGTCACGTTGATTCCCTTTGTGGGCAAGCGCGAAATTTACGGTTTTCGCGGCGATGTCATGGGCGCGCTCGACGGAGGTAAACAATGAAACCGGTTAATAAGATCAGTCGGCAAGCCTATGCCGATATGTATGGCCCCACGGTGGGCGACCGCGTACGCCTAGGCGATACCGAGCTTTGGATTGAAGTCGAACAAGACGCCACCCACTACGGCGATGAAGTGAAGTTCGGCGGCGGCAAGGTCATCCGCGACGGCATGGGTCAAAGCCAGCGCGCCGACGACACGGTGATGGATACCGTGATTACCAACGCACTGATTCTGGATTGGTGGGGTATCGTCAAAGCCGACGTGGGCATTCAAAACGGCCGCATCGCCGCTATTGGCAAGGCAGGCAATCCTGACGTACAGCCTGATGTTGAGATCATCATTGGCCCCGGCACCGAAATCATCTCCGGCGAAGGTAAGATCCTGACCGCAGGCGGTATCGACTCCCATATTCACTTTATCTGCCCCCAGCAGGTCGAAGAAGCGCTGATGAGCGGCGTGACCACCATGCTGGGCGGCGGCACCGGCCCGGCGACCGGCACCAACGCCACTACTTGCACCCCCGGCGCTTGGCACATCGGCAAAATGCTCCAGGCGGTGGACGATATGCCCATGAACATTGGCTTTCTGGGAAAGGGCAACGCCAGCCTGCCTGAGTCCCTGGAGCTCCAGCTCCAAGCGGGCGCCATGGGGCTCAAATTGCACGAAGATTGGGGCACCACGCCCGCCTCAATCAACAACTGCCTCAACGTGGCGGATGCCTACGATGTGCAGGTGGCGATCCACACCGACACCCTGAACGAATCGGGCTTTGTGGAAGACACCCTGGCCGCGTTCAAAGAGCGCTGCATTCACACCTACCACACCGAAGGCGCGGGCGGCGGCCACGCCCCGGATATTCTCACTGCCTGCTCGAAAGCCTACGTGCTGCCCTCTTCTACCAACCCAACGCGGCCCTACACCGTCAACACCATCGACGAACACCTCGATATGCTGATGGTGTGCCACCACCTGGATCCCAATATCCCCGAAGACGTGGCCTTCGCCGACTCACGCATTCGCCGGGAAACCATCGCCGCCGAGGATATCCTCCACGATTTGGGCGTGATCTCGATGATTGCCTCGGATTCCCAAGCCATGGGGCGGGTCGGTGAGGTGGTCTGCCGCACCTGGCAAACCGCCCACAAAATGAAGGTGCAGCGCGGCCTGCTGCCGGAAGATGAGGCCCTGGGGGCCGATAACCTGCGCGCCAAGCGCTATATCGCCAAGTACACCATTAACCCTGCGATCACCCACGGTATCGCCCATGAAGTCGGCTCCATCGAAGTCGGTAAGCTGGCGGATCTGGTGCTTTGGAAACCGGCCTTCTTTGGCGTCAAGCCAGCGATGATGATCAAAGGCGGCATGATTGCGGCGGCGCCCATGGGTGATCCTAATGCCTCGATTCCCACCCCGCAGCCGGTGCATTACCGCTATATGTTCGGCGCTTTTGGCCGTGCGGCCAGCCAAACCCGGCTCAGCTTTGTCAGCCAGGCCGCGCTGGATGCGGGCATCAAAGAAACACTGGGGCTAAATAGCGAACTAGCGGCGTGCAAAAACGTGCGCCAGGTGCGCAAGCAGGATATGAAGCTGAACGATGCCTGCCCAGAACTAACCGTCGACCCGCAAACCTATGAAGTGCGCTGCGATGGCGAAATTTTAACCTGCGAGCCCGCCACCGAGCTGCCGTTGTCCCAGCGCTACCATTTGTTCTAAAAAAGTGGGCGACACCTCCACAGTCAGGTTAGCCGGGGTAGCTCGTAGTGAGGGTCTTTTGCCATGGATGGCAAAAGTAGCTTACAAGGATGTATTTACAGCGCCCTCACGTAGAGCTACCCCGGCTAGGCCGCGAAAATTTCAACGGGACTATAGCAATGCTGAAACTGATAGAACGTTTAGGGCCAGTGGAGGAGCGCGCCGCTAGCGATACGCTCACGCTGCCCTTTGAGCTACGTATTCGCGGGCGCTTAAAAGCCCAAAGCGATAGCGGCCGCGAACTGGGTCTGTTTCTGGATCGCGGCCCGGTGCTGCGCAGCGGCGAAGGTCTAAAAGCCGAAAGCGGCGAAGTGGTGCGTGTCTGCGCAGCGGTAGAACCGGTGGTTACCGCGCGAGTGAGTGCTGGCTTACCGCTGGCACGGCTGGCCTACCACCTGGGCAATCGCCACGTACAGCTGGCGCTGGGTGAAGATGAAAAGGGCGGCTGGGTGCGCTTTCCGCCGGATCACGTGTTGGAAGAGCTCGCCGAGCTATTAGGTGCCGAACTAGAGCACCACAACGCAACGTTCGACCCGGAGCCGGGTGCTTATAACCAAGTAGGTGGCGGACATTCACATGGTCATTCACACGACCACGATCATGACCACTCGCATGAGCACCACCATGCCCACTGAACTCACTGCGCTAGAAAGCCAAAGTGATGAGCTAGCGCTGCTAGGGCTGATGCAGTTGGTGAGCCCAGCGTTGCCCATCGGCGCCTTTGCCTTTTCCCAAGGTCTGGAAAGCGCCTTTGAGCTGGACTGGGTGCGCGATGAAGCCAGCCTCGCCGAGTGGCTAAACGGTGTGCTGGAAGATGGCTTAACCCGCTGCGAACTGCCAGTGCTGGCGCGGTTGCACGATGCGTTTGGTCAGGCGTTTGGCCAGGCGGACATGGCAGAAGGTCGTAAATCAATTGCCGCGTGGGATGAGTGGCTGGCTGCCACCCGGGAAACCGCCGAGCTCGCCGCCGAAGATAGCAGGCTGGGCGCCTCGCTCAAACGCCTACTGGGCAGCTTGAACTTATTGCCGAGAGAGCAGCAGTTGCCAAGTGAAGACTTACTCCCACCCTTGCTTCCGCCCCAAGCAGGTTATGTAACGCTGTTTGCCTACACGGCCCACGTCCGTGGCGTGTCTGTTCGCCAAACGCTGCTGGGGTTTGCCTGGGCGTGGATGGAGAACCAGCTAGCGGTGGCCTGTAAAGCCTTGCCGCTTGGCCACACCGCTGCCCAGCGAGTAATTGAACAACTGCGCCCCGCGCTAGTGAATGCCGTTAATCAGGCACTTACGCTGGATGATGAAGAGCTGGGCCCGGTGCTGCCCGGTCTGGCACTGGCTAGCGCCTTGCACGAAACCCAATATTCGCGCCTGTTTCGAAGTTAGATGGCCTAGAAGTTAACGAGGAGAGAACAATGACTCACTGTTTACGCGTTGGTGTGGGTGGCCCGGTTGGTTCCGGCAAAACTGCACTGCTCAAGCAACTCTGTTTAGCGCTGCGTGATTACTACGATATCGCCGTAGTCACTAACGATATCTACACCCGCGAAGACGCCGACTTTTTGCTCAAGCACGATGCCCTACCTGCGGATCGTATTCTGGGCGTAGAGACCGGCGGCTGCCCGCATACCGCGATTCGCGAAGACGCCTCGATGAATCTGGCGGCCATCGATGAGCTACAGGGGCGCCATCCCAAGCTAGAGCTGGTGATGGTGGAGTCGGGCGGCGATAACCTCTCGGCGACCTTCAGCCCCGAGCTTTCCGACCTAACGCTCTACGTCATCGACGTCTCGGCAGGCGACAAAATCCCCCGCAAGGGTGGGCCGGGCATTACCAAATCGGATCTACTGATTATCAATAAAATCGATATCGCCGAGCAGGTGCACGCCTCACTAGAGGTAATGGAGCGCGACTCCAAGAAAATGCGCGGCGAGCGGCCCTTCGTGTTCACCAATCTTTATGACGGAGTAGGGCTTGAGGAGATCATCCGCTTTATTCTCGATAAAGGGATGCTGGATGAGCGGCGTCCGCAGGCCGAAGTGACCGCTAGCTAACGTCAATCGACCCGCGTAATTGGCTGGCGATTGGGGTCGACGTGCCATGGCAAGCCAAGGCGGGTATTGCGTTCCAATTCGGCAATCACCTGGGCGCCCAGCAGTAAAATGATGGCGCCCACTTCCAGGCTAATCAGTACGACCACCAGCGCTGCCAGCGAACCGTAGACGGCGTTAACGAACGAGAGATTGGCGAAATAGTAAACCAGCAACAGGCGAACCCCCTCCCACAGCAGTGCTGCCACAAAGCCTCCTACGATTGCCCGACGTAAGGCGATGCGCACCACCGGCAGCACTTTGTAGATAGCGCTGAACAGCAGGAACACCCCAGTGAAACTGGCCAGGTTAAGCACCGGCTCTGAAAATCCCGCCAGCGGTAGTTCACGTTCAAATAGCAGCATTACCAGCGTATTGAGCGAACTGGCCAGGGTGACTACCAGCGTGAGAACCATAAGCGCCGCCCCCAGTACCACCATAAAGGCGTAGGGCAACATTACCGAAACCCAAACGCTGCGCTTGATATGCGGGCTATCCGGCGCATGGAAAATGATCGCCAGGGCGTCTTCCAGCATACGAAAGGCAAATGAGCTGAACAGGAGCAGAATGGGAAAGCTCAGAATGCCAATCACATCTCGCGATTCCAGCAGGCTGCGAACGGCCTCCAGCAACACCTCCGCGTGGGCAGGCGCCATATGGCGTGCCTGTACGGCCAGCACATTGAGTAAGTGCTGCTGATCGACGACTTGGGTTAACAGCACAACGAGCACGGCAAAAAGCGGCACGATAGAGAGCAGGATGTTGTAGCCCACTCCGCCGGCCAGCAGGACACCGTGATTTTTCAGGAAATTGCGTAATACGCGCCAAGCAAAGTGAGCCAACCGAGGGAGCAGGAGCAAGACAGCGCTAACAAATGGGTGGTTTCGAACCATGCTTGCTATTCTCCTTGGACATTAGGCCCTATCGCCATGATACGCTGATGGCAATGGCAAATAACAAGGGCAAATATCAAGGAAGTCCCGAATTGCCTGATCTGGCTTCAGGAGAGAGTAGTAAGAGGCAGAAGCTAACTCACCGCCCAACAAACAAAAAGGTCGCCCTGACCAGGCGGTAGGGAGGTCAGGGCAACCGAAGATTGTGGTTAAGCGACTTGCTTAAAACGGGCCATCCCTGGCCACCACATCCTCACAGTGAACCTTTACTTTATGAATAACCTTAACTTAGGTTATGAACCTAATTATTAGTTGCTAATTATTTGAATCTTAAGTAAAAAAATAAAAAAACTGGTAAAGTTCGTGCACTTTAGGTCGATAAGGCTCCTATAACTACTAAAAACTCTTCACTCAAGACTGACTCTGGAGCTTGCTCACATATGTCCACTCCTTCTGCTCCCAAACGAGCCCTTGGTTTACAAACCAAGGTGCTGATGCTTGTACTGCTCCCTCTTCTGTTAGTGACGGTTGTGCTGGTCGGGTTTAAAGCCTACAGCAGCGCCCAAGACACCCGCGATACGTTGGCAAACCAGCGTGAAATGCTGATTGAAGAGCGCCGCCATGCGGTGCGCGATATCGTCCAGATGGCGACTTCTGCCATCGAGCCCATTTACGAACAAGCCGGTGCCAACGATGAGGCAGCCAAACAGCGGGTAGCCGAGCTGGTGCGTTCCATGCGCTTTGAAGATAACAACTACGTTTTTATCTACGACTATGACGGTAACAATATCGTCACGGCGCCTGCACCGGAGCGTGAAGGTACCAACATGATCGACGCGCAAACCCCCGATGGCACTTATCTGATTCGCGAGATCATTCAGCTTGCTCAGAGTGGCGGGGGCTTCTACAGCTATATGTGGGATTACCCAGGTACCGACAGAATTGAACCCAAGCACTCCTTCGTTGACCGCCTTGAAAAATGGGATTGGCTCATTGGTGCAGGCGTTTACGTCACCGATGCTGACGATGCTATTGCCGAACTTGAAGCCGCGGCTGCCGCCGATTTGCGCCAGGGCATTATATTTGCCTCCTTGTTGGGTCTGGGTCTATTTATTGTGATTGCACTGATAGCGTATGGCTTGGTGCGTCGCACGCTGGGGCCGATCAAGCGCACTACTGCGGCTATGCACGATATTGCCCAGGGGCGCGGTGATTTAACCCGTCGCTTAGCAGTTGAAAGCGGTGACGAAATTGGCGAGCTTAGCGTTCAATTCAACGCCTTTGTAGCGCGGATGCAGAACACGCTTCGTGATGTACGCAGCAGTACGCTCAGCGTGCACCAAGCGGCGGGGGAGATCTCACAAAGCTCCGATGAGCTCGCCACCCGTACCGAGCAGGCGGCCGCGAACCTGCAACAAACCTCCGCTTCCATGGAAGAGATCACCTCGACGGTTAATCACAGCGCCGACAATGCCCAGCAGGCCAATACGCTGGTGCAGTCTACTGCTGATGTAGCCCGCGAAGGTGAGACCTCGATGGGGCAGGTGGAAAGCACCATGAGCGATATTAACGACTCTGCATCGCGCATCAGTGACATCATCAGCATGATCGATTCGATTGCCTTCCAAACCAATATTTTGGCGCTTAATGCCTCGGTGGAAGCCGCAAGGGCAGGTGAGCATGGCCGCGGCTTTGCCGTGGTGGCACAAGAAGTTAGGGTTCTGGCCAGTCGTTCCAGCGATGCTTCCAAAGAGATTCGTGCGCTTATTGATGCATCGGTTCAGCACACTAACTCCGGTGCGAAGCTGGTACGCAGCGCCGGTGATACCATGCGTGAGATTGTCTCCAGCGTGGCGAAAGTCACCGATGTAATCGGTGAGATCACCGCTGGCGCTAAAGAGCAGAGCAGCGGTATTGGCCAGATCAACACTGCCGTGGCTGAAATGGACACCATGACCCAGCAGAACGCCGCCATGGTGCAGGAGTCCACCACCGCTGCCGCCAATATGCGCCGCCATGCGGAGCACCTGAATCAGTTAATCAACTCCTTCGTACTTGGTGACGATGAGCCCACGCCGCGGCACGAAGCGCTAGCGTCTCCGGCCCCTCAGCAACGTGGCAGTGATAGCGCCATGAAGCGCCCTGCGCTTTCATCGCACTCCTCATCACAGCCATCATCAAAGCCCTCACCGGCAAAGCATGCTGCAGATGAGTGGGAAGAGTTCTAACGTTCACTACCAGTGCTTGTGATATCAGCGCTTGGGAAAGATGGGTATAAAAACGGGGCTTGCCATTTGGCAAGCCCCGTTGCGTTAACGACGGTGATGCTTATCCGGCATGCCGCCTGGCCAGTCCTTCAGCCAGCAAGATGACGGCCCGCTTTGCCAGCGGTGAAAGCGGGGCATCCTCGCGCTCCAGTGTGGCGACCAGGCGATGCTTCATGGAGCGTGCCCAGAAGGTTTCCAGGTGGCGGCAGGTGGCCGCTGCCGCCGTTTCTTCATCGCGACCGCCGCCCAGGTTAGCGGCGATCTGGTTGGTCATGTGAATCAGCTGGTTATCGTGGTGCGACGACATGGTGTATCTCCTAAGCCGTGGCCATTGCCGCCGTAGCGGGTCGATGGTAGATCAAATGGCGGCCGGGCCGTGCAAAGCCTGCCAACAGCAGCCCCGACGCCTGGGCCTGCTCCACAGCCAGGGCGGTGGCCGCCGAGACAGCCACCAGTGCGCCAATGCCGGCACTGGCGCACTTGTGAACCATCTCGTAGCTGGCGCGACTGGTGACGAGCGCGAACCCCTCACCTAGCGGGCTGGCCTCGTGGGCGAGCGCACCGATCAGTTTGTCCAGGGCGTTGTGCCGACCGACATCCTCGCGCAGTTGTCTAATGTTCCCCCAAACATCGCACCAGGCGGCACCGTGGCTGGCGCCAGTGGCCGCCTGCAGCGGTTGGTGGGCGGACAGCTCCCGCAGGGAACGCTGGATGGCGGCATCACTCAACGGCGGCGCCATGACATGGGGAATCGGCCGTATGGCCTGCTCCAGGGCTTCGGTGCCGCATAGCCCGCAGCCAGTGCGTCCTGTCAGGCTTCGCCGCCGCTGTTTGAGCTCGGCCATTCGCTGGCTGGCAATAGTGAGATGAATGGTGAGGCCTTGAGGCTGTTCGTGGATGTCTAGATCGTAGCACTCGTCAACGTTTGCCAGGATACCTTCGGAAAGGCTGAAGCCCAGGGCAAACTCCTCAAGATTCGTCGGGCTGGCCATCATCACTGCGTGGGAGATGCCGTTGTAGACCAGTGCCACTGGCCTTTCCAATGCCAGTAGATCCTCCTGGGCATCGGCGTACCAGCCGTTGGTACCCCGGTGCACTTCCACCCGCTGGCGCATCAGGGCTGCCTGCGGTACTGACGCCGTGCCGTTCATAGGTGAGCTCATGGAACCTCCTGCTGGGCCTTGGCCAGGTAACCACGCTGGGCCAGGTCGAAGGCGCTAAAGCGTTGCTGCCAGGCTGACGGTTGGCTGACCTTCTCTACCTGCACTGCCGTGACTTTGTATTCCGGGCAGTTGGTGGCCCAGTCCGAGTTGTCCGTGGTGATGACGTTGGCGCCACTGCCGGGGTGGTGGAAAGTGGTGTAAACCACGCCTGGCTGCATACGTTCGCTGAGCCGGGCACGCAGCACCGTCTGGCCGGCACGGCTGGTGATACCCAGCCAGTCGCCGTCGCGGATGCCGCGCAGCTCGGCGTCAGAAGGGTGTAGCTCCAACACGTCCTCGTCGTGCCAGCGCTGGTTGTCGGTGCGCCGGGTCTGAGCTCCGACGTTGTACTGACTAAGGATCCGTCCGGTGGTGAGCAGTAGTGGGAAGCGGCGGTTGGCCCGCTCCTCGGTGGCCACGTACTCGGTAATCGCAAAGCGGCCCAGCCCGATGGGGAACTCAACCTCGTGCATGGTCGGCATGCCCAGCGGGTACTCGGCGTTGCAGGGCCACTGCAGGCTGCCGTGTTCCTCCAGCTTGGTGTAGCTGACCCCCGCGAAGCTAGGCGTCAACTGGGCTATTTCGTCCATGATCTCGGAGGGATGGGTGTAATGCATCGGGTAGCCCAGCGCATTGGCCAGATCCTGGGTGACTTGCCAGTCTTCCTTGCCTGCCAGCGCCGGCATCACCTTGCGCACCCGATTGATGCGCCGCTCGGCGTTGGTGAAGGTGCCGTTCTTCTCCAGAAAGCTTGAACCCGGCAGCAGTACGTGGGCGAACTTGGCCGTTTCATTGAGGAAGATATCCTGCACGATCAGGCAGTCCAGCGACGTGAGCGCCGCCTCGACGTGCTGAGTGTTGGGATCGGACTGGGCAATATCCTCGCCCTGAACATAGAGCGCCTTAAAGGTGCCTTCGATGGCAGCATCGAACATGTTGGGAATGCGCAGCCCCGGCTCGTCGTCCAGTTTCACGCCCCACACGGCCTCAAAGCGGCCGCGGGCGATAGGGTCGGCCACGTGCTGGTAGCCGGGCAGCTCATGGGGGAAGGAACCCATGTCACACGAACCTTGGACGTTGTTCTGGCCACGCAGCGGGTTGACACCCACGCCTTCGCGACCAATGTTGCCGGTGGCCAAGGCCAGGTTGGCAATGCCCATCACCATGGTCGAACCCTGGCTGTGTTCGGTGACGCCCAGTCCGTAGTAGATCGCGCCGTTGCCTGCCATGGCGTAGGTGCGTGCTGCCTGGCGCACGGCCTCGGCGGGCACGCCGGTAATCGCTTCGGTGGCCTCCGGGGAGTGGCGCGGTTCAGCAATAAACTCACGCCAGCTGTTATAGGCATCGGTGTCGCAGCGCTTGGCCACGAACGCCTTGTCTTCCAGACCTTCCGTCACCACCACGTGCCCCAGCGCGTTGACCAGCGCCACGTTGGTGCCCGGGCGCAGCGGCAGATGTTGGGCCTCGCTCATGTGAGGGGTCTTTAAAAGGTCGATACGGCGAGGATCGGCGACAATTAGTTTCGCCCCCTGGCGCAGGCGCTTGCGCATCAGCGAGCCAAACACCGGGTGGGCATCGGTGGGGTTGGCACCGATCACGATAATGGCGTCGGCCTTCATTACCGAGTCAAAGGTCTGGGTGCCGGCGGATTCGCCCAGCGTGGTCTTCAAACCGTAGCCGGTGGGCGAATGGCAGACCCGTGCGCAGGTATCGGTATTGTTGTTGCCGAATGCAGCGCGAATCAGTTTCTGCACCAGATAGGTCTCTTCGTTGGTACAGCGCGACGAGGTGATGCCGCCGATGCTCTCGCGGCCGTGCTCAGCTTGAATCGCCTTGAGACGGGTTGCGGCAAAGCCGATCGCCTCTTCCCAGCTTACTTCGCGCCATGGCTGGTCGATTGAGTCGCGAATCATCGGTGTGGTCAGGCGATCCGGGTGGGTGGCGTAGCCAAAGGCGAAGCGCCCCTTCACGCAGGAGTGGCCGTGGTTAGCGTCGCCGCCCTTGTAGGGCACCATGCGAACCAACTGATCGCCCTTCATCTGGGCTTCGAACGAGCAGCCCACCCCGCAGTAGGCACAGGTAGTCACCACGCTTCTATCCGGCACGCCGTGATCGATCACGCTTTTTTCCATCAGCGTGGCCGTGGGGCAGGCCTGCACACAGGCGCCGCAGGAGACGCAGTCCGAGTCCATGAAGGCTTTGTCTTGCCCGGCGGCCACCTTGGAGTCGAATCCGCGGCCGTCGATGGTCAGCGCGAAGGTGCCCTGGACTTCGTCGCAGGCGCGCACGCAGCGTGAACAAAGGATGCACTTGCTGGGATCGAAGGTGAAGTAGGGGTTGGAGTCGTCCTTGACGGATTTCAGGTGGTTCTCGCCCTCAAAACCGTAGCGTACTTCGCGCAGGCCCACGCTACCGGCCATATCCTGCAGCTCGCAGTCACCATTGGCGGGGCAGGTCAGGCAGTCCAGCGGGTGGTCGGAGATGTACAGTTCCATCACGTTGCGACGCAGCTTGGCGAGCCGCTCGTTCTGGGTGGTCACCTTCATGCCCTGCGCCACCGGCGTGGTGCAAGAGGCGGGAAAGCCCCGACGCCCCTCTACCTGCACGGCGCACAGCCGACAGGAGCCAAAGGCTTCCAGGCTGTCGGTGGCGCACAGTTTGGGAATGTTGATATCCGCCAGAGCCGCCGCGCGCAGTACCGAGGTGCCTTCCGGCACATTGATTGTCACGCCGTCGATATCAAGGCTCACCGAGGCAGTGCCGACGGCCTGAGCAGGGAAGGGCGTGCCGAGGTCTTTGCTATGCCCGGCGTTGCTGGCATGCTGACTGGGGTCGAAGTGCTGAATCATGATCTGTCTCCGTTCGCCGCTCGCTGGAAATCCTCAGAAAAGTGTTTCAGCGCGCTCTGCACCGGGAAGGGGGTCATGCCGCCCATGGCGCAGAGCGAGCCGTCTACCATCGTTTCGCAAAGATCACTCAGCAGGGCGAGGTTGGCCTCGCGATTGTCGTTGGCGCGAATGCGATCGATCACCTCCACGCCACGGGTCGAGCCGATACGACAGGGCGTACACTTGCCGCAAGACTCCTCCTTGCAGAACTCCATGGAGAAACGCGCCTGCTCGGCCATATCGACGCTGTCATCGAACATCACCACGCCGCCGTGACCGACGCCTGCACCGACCTCGGCGAATGTTTCGTAATCCAGCGGCATATCCCACTGGCTTTCGGGCAGGTAGGCACACAGCGGGCCACCGACCTGCACGGCGCGCAGCGGTCGGCCGCTTGCCGTGCCGCCGCCGAACGCTTCCATCAGGGTGCGCAGGGTGGTACCAAACGCCAGCTCCACCAAGCCGCCGCGCTGAACGTTGCCCGCCAACTGAAGCGCCAGGGTGCCCCGGGAGCGGCCCATGCCATGGGACGCGTAGGCCTCGGCACCTTCGGCGAGGATAAACGGCACGGCGGCCAGCGAGAGTACGTTATTGACCACGGTAGGGCGGCCGAACAGGCCCTCGATGGCGGGCAGCGGCGGCTTGAAGCGCACCAGCCCGCGCTTGCCCTCCAGGCTTTCCAGAAGAGATGTCTCTTCGCCGCAAATGTACGCCCCGGCGCCCAGACGTACTTCCAGATGGAAGGCGCGGCCGCTGCCGCGGAGGTCGTCGCCGAGATACCCGGCCTGTTCGGCGCGGCGGATGGCCTCGTCGAGGATCTCTTTCGCTAGCGGATACTCGGAACGCAGGTAGATATAGCCTTGGGTGGCGCCCACCGCGAGGCCGGCAATCGCCATGCCCTCGATCAGCATGTAGGGGTCGCACTCCATCACCAGACGGTCGGCGAAGGTGCCGGAGTCGCCTTCATCGGCATTGCATACGATGTACTTCTGATCGGCTGGCGTATCGAGCACTGTCTGCCACTTGATGCCGGTGGGGAATGCCGCCCCGCCGCGTCCGCGAAGCCCCGAGGCTTTGACTTCCTCGACGATATCCTGGGGCTCGCGTTGCAGCGCAGCCTCCAAGCCGCAAAAACCGTTATGGGCGCGATAATCCTCAATCGATAACGGGTCAGTAATACCGATACGCGCGAAGGTCAGCCGCTGCTGGCGGGCGAGGTAGTCGATTTCTTCCGTGGGGCCCTGCGCCAGTGGGTGGCTGACGCTGCCTTCCAGCAGGCCGCTATCGAGCAGCGCGGTGACATCGCCGGGGGCTACCGGGCCATAGGCGAACCGGCCGATGGGAGTGTCGACTTCCACCAGCGGCTCAAGCCAGCTCAGCCCGCGGGAGCCATTGCGCACCAGCGTGATGGGTTTTCCGCGTGCAGCTGCCTCCCTCTCCAGTCGGCTGGCGATCGTATCGGCGCCCAGCGAAAGCGCGGTGGTATCGCGGGGTACATAAACGCGGATGCTCATCCCATCACCTCCAGCGGCCGGGTTTGTAGCTCATCTATCAATTCATCGAAGGCTTCCGGCGTGACGCGGCCGCGTACGCTGTCGTCTACGCGGATCGACGGGCCGCAGGCGCAGTTGCCCAGGCAGTACACGGCCTCGAGAGTAATTTCGCGATCCGCCGTGGTCTGGTGGTAATCGACCCCCAGACGCGCTTTGGCGTGGGCCTCGAGCTGGCGCGCCCCTACCGACTGGCAGGCCTCGGCGCGGCAGATCTGCACTACGTGGCGCCCCGGCGGCGTGGTGCGAAAGTGGTGGTAGAAGCTGATGACGCCGTGCACTTCGGCACGTGTCTGGTGCAGGGCATCGGCGATGATCGGCACCGCTGCCTCAGGAATAAAGCCGATGCGATCCTGAAGGGCGTGGAGGATCGGCAGTAGGGCACCGGGCTTGTGCTTCAGGGCGTCGACTTCGGCCTGAATCGCCTGCGGCGCCCACTCCTGGGGATGGTTCATGGTGCCTTCCTCACTACTGTTTATTATGTTGTAAATATGCACTATTTTTCATATTTAAAAAGACGTGCATCACGGTTGATCTAACGCTAGCATCAAGTTAATGACTGCAAAATATGAAATTTTTTGCCTATGAAACGAATCAAGGTAACGCCCACCTGGTGCTTTAGTGATGAAGATGGGCACCGTCTCGATACCAACCTTCTGCGCCTGCTGGGGGCGGTGCATCGTCATGGCAAGTTGACCCATGCTGCCGAAGAGGCGGGTATTTCCTACCGCCATGCGTGGAATTTACTGCGCCAGGGCGGAGAGTTTTTTGGTGTTTCCTTGGTAGAAATGGCGCGTGGGCGAGGGGCGCGGTTATCGCAGCTGGGTGAAAAGCTGCTATGGGCCGAACAACGCGCCACCGCTCGGTTAAGCCCGCAGCTTGATAGCCTGAGCTCAGAGCTTAACCTTGCCATCCAGCAGCACCAGGAAGGCGTGCACCCCGTACTGCGTCTCCACGCCAGCCACGGTTTTGCGATAGAGCTGCTGCCGCAGCATTTGGGGGATCTGCAGCTTGACCTGCAGTACTGCAGCCCTCTGGAAGCGTTGGCGGCGCTTAACCGCAATAGCTGCGATCTGGCGGGTTGCCATCTTCCCAGAGGCGCGGTGGGCGAGAGCATGCGGCGCAAATACCGCCGACTACTCAAGCCTCGCTATCATCGGCTGGTAGGTTTTATCGCTCGCCAACAGGGGCTAATGGTGGCGCCGGGTAACCCGTTGGGGATTGATGGCGTTGCAGCGCTGGCCGACAGGTCGGCCACGTTTATAAACCGGCAAGCGTCGTCGGGAACCCGGGAGCTGTTGGATGGCCTGCTGGCCGAGGCGGGTATTGCTGCATCCAAAGTGAACGGTTACGAGATTGAGGAGTACACCCACTCGGCGGTGGCGGCCTATGTAGCGGCGGGAATGGCGGATGCAGGCTTCGGTGTCGAGGCAGCTGCGCAGCGTTTTGGACTTGATTTTGTGCCGCTGGCCACCGAAGACTACTTGCTGGCCTGCCACAAACGCTCCCTGAAAGAGCCTAACTTTGACGACTTTTTGCAAGCGCTGCGCAGCGCTTCCTTCCAGGAGGCGGTGCAGCGCCTGCCGGGTTATAGCCCGAGCCAGTGTGGCTGCGTGATTGAGATCGCCAGCTTTTTATAAGGTCGTGCTGATTGGAAGAGTGCTAGAGGTAGCTACATCGGTTTAAGTATCATGAGTATCGTATTTAAACTATAGGCTCTCTCTGTAGCTAGAGAGGGCCTATATTTCAGCAATATCATTTAGTGGATTGCAGTTATTCTAAAAGGTAGTGACCCACAAAATGATGTTAGGAAATAGTGTAAATACGCCTATGGCGCCAAGTAAAATAAGCCAGTAAGGCAAGGAGGCCTTTGCAGCAGATGTTAAATTAACTTCATTTTTAGAAATGGATGATAGGACAAAGAGATTGAGTCCTACGGGCGGCGTTATCATACCGATCTCTATAAGTAGCGTGACAATAATACCGAACCAGATGGGGTCGAACCCTAAGCTTGTGATCATCGGGAAGGTGATGGGGAGAGTCATGAGAAGCAGTGATATGCCATCAAAGAAACAACCTAGCACGATATAGACGATGACGATCATCAGCAGTATGCCATATGGGCCTAGCCCAAAGTTGCCAATCGTTTCGACTGCAGTACGAGGAATGCCTAGTAGGCTGACGGCTTGAGAAAGGATCACTGTACCAATCAAAATCATACCGATAGCGGTAAACATGATCGAGGCGTGCTTAAACGCCTGCCATAGTCTTTTGAAGGTTAAATCACCCCATGTTAAACCTAAAACGATACTGGCCACTACGCCCAAAGCCGCCGACTCCGTAGGCGTCGCGATCCCCAGGTAAATAGTTCCCAGCACGAAGAAAATAAGTACGGGAAGAGGCCATATCTCCTTGAGTCCAGTTATTACGTGCTTGAAGGTCACTTTCTCTTTAAACGTAGGGGTTACTGGCTCGCCAATTTTAGAGCGGATCATGATCCATGTGGAAAAGGCGGCAGCAATGAGCAAGCCTGGCAGCATACCAGCGATAAAGAGCTGGCCGATAGAGACGTTTTGAGTTGCTCCGTAGATGATCAATGCCAAGCTGGGGGGAATGAGAAGCCCAAGGGTGCCCCCTGCAGCTAACGTACCCACCACTACACTTGGCTTATACCCACGTTTTGTCAGTTCAGGATAGCCAACTGCGCCTATGGCGGCTGCGGTAGAGGTGCTTGACCCGCTAACCGCACCAAACAGCGTGCAAACGGCAATGTTGGTATGGAGTAATTGCCCTGGAACACGCGCGAACAGAGGGGTTAGGCCGTTATAGACGCGTTTTGACACGCCGCTTGCGAGAAGTATTTCACCTAAAAATATGAATAGAGGAACTGCGCTCAGCGTAAAATCCGTTAGCATGTTCCAAGCTGCGTTAATCGCCAAGGGGGTGGCGCCGTTAGCTTGAAAGTGAAGCAGGAGTAGACCCGTAAGCCCCAGCGCCGCCCCTAGGATTGCGCCACTGGTTAAAAATAGAACTAGCGCCCCGCTCAAGAGTAACCAGCTCATATCGCATCCTCCGCTGAGGCAGTGTCTGTCGTGGGCTGTTTAAAACCATGGCTGAGCTGAATCAAGATGCACAGCATCATGGAAAAAGGCATGATTGCCATCCACGGCCATAAGAGAATGCTACTGATATCCGTACGCGAATTGAGCGAGAACGAGAAGTTCATGAAATTCCAGGACTCAAAGGCGAAGATGGCGCAGAACGTGAGTAATACGACGACGCCAATAAAGTCCATTATCCTCGCGATCCCTGCTGGCATCAGGTTGACGAGTATCTCTATGCGTATGTGGCGGCCCTTATTGAGCACATAAGGTAGACAAAGGAAGGTCAATGTTAAGAACAGCAGCCCCGCCAGCTCATCGGAAAAACGCAAAGGATGACCACCCAGATAGCGCATCAAGGTGCTGACGAATATCAGTGCCGTCATTGCGATACCGCTCATAACGCCCAATAGAAAGAAGGCATAGGCGGTATGGTTCAGTACAGTGTTGATTTTTCTCATCATCACGACTAGCTCCAAAAAGAAAGAGCCAATAGGTATTGGCTCTCGATTGGCTTATGTACCCATTACTCTTCGGAGATCGCTTGAGTGACTGTCTCGTAGTAGCGTGTGCCGTCCTCGCCTGCGTTTTCCGCCATGGCTTGCCACGCCTGCCAAGCGGCGTCTACAAAGGTTTCGACGTCATCATCTGAGAAGTCGGGAAGCATGGTGATTCCCAATTCTTTACGCTCTTGACGCGCCTGCGCTTCGCGCTCTGGATTAACAGCAGTGGCGCGGGTCTCGTTCCAAATCTCTTCACCGGCTTCTTCCAGAGCCTGACGTTGGTTGTCGTTGAGGCGGGATAGCGCTTGTTTACTGATACCAAAGAGCCATGGGGAGGCTGCCCAAGGGTGTAAGTAAGACTCGTACTCGGTGACTTCTTGAAGCGAAACGGTGGGGGCCACGGTAGATAAGTAATAGGCACAATCTACAACGCCTGTTTGAAGTGCCATATACATATCGTTTTGCGGAATGACTTGAGCTGAAATGCCCAATAATTCAAAAGTATCCACAAGGTGTCTAGACCAGACGCGGACTTTTTTATCCTCTAGGTCTGCCAAGGAGTGTACCGGCTCTTTGCAGTGCAAACCTACATCGAAAATAGGAGCAACGACGCCACCAACGATTTGAATATCCCACTCTGAGAAGCCGTCTTCATAGAGTTCCCTGATTACATCAAGAATTTCGTCATGTTGGGAAGATTCCGTAATGGCGCCCTGAGCATATACAGATGCCAAGGCAGGCGCATCACGTGTGTAATATTCACCATACAGTAGTGCCATATCGACCATGCCCTGCTGCAATACTCTCAGCATGTCAGCTTCTTTAAGACCTAAGGCGCCTGCATGGTAGACTTCGATGTCAAGCTCGCCATCTGACTTTTCACTCACTAAGCTAGCGAATCTGTTGATCTGCTCTGCTTCAGGGCGAGATTGTGAAAGCCCGCTATGGAATTTCAACGAGATGTTCTCTGCCTGGACACTCCCGATGGTTGTTAAGGACAAAAGAGTTGCAGCGCCCAGAGTAACTTTTTTGCTTTTAGGATTATTCATAAGTTTATTTCTCAGAGGACAGGGGATGGATTTTCATCTTGAATCAGTTACGACTTTCGAAAAGGTATTTTTTGCGACACTAAGGGCCTAAATAGCGACATTTGATGAACTTTTAAAAAGTACGTGGCGATGGGTATGTTTTTGTTATCTGACGAAGTAAGGCGAGAGGAAGATTCGCGCCGCGGGACGCTAGAGGCTAAGGTTGTGTTAGTAGTAGGCTCATGAGTGAAAATGAAAAAGCCATCTCTACCCAGTGCGATATCGAAAAGTTCAGTGAAAGCCGACTGATGTAATGCTCGATTGGCTAGTACGGCTGAAATTCGTACTTTTACTATAAGGTATTTAAATAATTTAACTATTTTTTACTTTTTAACCAGCCATGTAGGGTTCGTGTAAATTGTTCAACTTGACACAAGGTTGGGCAGGTTTTACATGGTTGGGTTTGAGATCTTGTGGTATTGGTGAATTCTAATTATCCTGATTTTATTGGTTTATTTTTCCATGGCGTGATTTTTGCTTAACAATAACTATGATTCAAAAAATTGAGGCTCATCATGAAGGATAAATTCTCAAGTATATTGAAAAATAAAAACATGGCTTACATTCCTTCGGCTGACTCTTTAGAGAAGCCTAAAATAAAAAAAAGAGTAGCTTTTATACTGCTAGAGAATTTTTCAATGATGGCTTTCACTGGCGCTGTGGATGCACTCGTTACAACGAATTTAATGAAGTCTACTACGGTGTATGAAGTATTGGTGGTGGGTAGCGAGGCATCTGCAACGGTTTCTGACTTAGGTATTGAGGTGGCAGCGGATTATTCGTTAGACCAGTTCGATGCTACAAGCCTCAAAATTGATGTGTTGATTGTATGCGGTGGTCTGCGTGTACTTCCTAAAACAACCCTCCTACTGCGCAGCAAACTGAGACATGCTGACAACAAAGACATCATACTAGGAGGATTATGGAACGGTGCTTACTTCCTTGCAGAGGCAGGATTGTTGAGTGGCTACCAATGTGCCTATCATCCTGATGGCCGCGCGATGATGGCAGAGCAGTTCTGGGATGTATCGGTATCTAGCCGTAGCTTTATTGTGGACCGTAATCGTATCAGTTGTGCTGGGGCGAGTAGCTCATTGAGCATGATGCTTGAAGTAGTCAGAACTGATTGTGGCAATGAGGTGGTCAGCGCAGTTGAAGAGATGCTTAGCTGTGATAAAGGTTTGGACTCTCCAGATATTTCAACGATAGGTGTCGATCAAAACCTCACTCTGCCAGAAAAATTGAAAATATCACTGCAGTTGATGAAAAATAATATTGAAGAGCCTTTATCCATATCCGAAATAGCTAATTGGGTTAATATTTCGAGGCGCCAGTTAGAACGTATGTTTGGGCATTACGTTAATGCTAGCCCTTCTCGATACTATATGGAACTTCGTCTAACGCGTGCGCGCCAGCTCCTTCAGCAAACTAACAAGCCCGTTGCCGAAGTGGCAGTTGCCACCGGTTTTGTGAGTATCTCTCATTTTCGCAGCTGTTTTTTCCAGCTCTTTGAAGTAACACCGGGACAGTTTCGAAAGTCGTGCCAAGCTGGCGAACATTCGATGTGAACTTCTTATTTGAATTCACGATGAATGCACTGAGGCTAGATAAGCGCCACCTTAAAAAGAGAGCCAATAAGGCTCTCTTTAAAAAGTGCAAACGCTGACTTAACCACCCGACCAACCCAACATAATCGGCACGTAAACCACTAACAGCAGCACCCCGACCAGCCCCAGCAGGTAAGGGATGATCGCGCGGGTAATGCGCTCCAGCGGTAGCTGGGTGATCGATGAGGCCACATAGAGGTTGATCGCCACCGGTGGGGTAATCATGCCGATCGAGAGCCCCACCACGATAATCAAACCAAAGTGGATCGGATCAATTCCCAACTGCAGCACCAGCGGTAGCAGCACCGGGGTGAGGATAATCAGTGCACTGGCGGTTTCGATAAACACCCCAGTGAGCAGAATGATCCCCACGATCAGCAGCATAATCACGTAAGGGTTGGTAGACAGCGACAGCACGGCCTGGGCAATCGCCCCCGGCACTTGCCAGCTAGACAGCGTCCAGCTCAGCACCGCCGACATGGCAATCACCAGCATAATCACCGCGGTGGTCATCGCTGAACGGATCAGCAGCTTATAAATCTGGGGCAGGTTAAGGTCACGATACACAAACAGCGATACCAGCATGGCGTAGTTCACTGCCACCACGGCGGCTTCTGAAGGCGTGAAGATGCCCGAGAAGATACCCCCCAGGATAATCACCGGCGTCATCAAGCCCCAGCTGGCGTCTTTAAAGGTCGTCCAGATGGTTGCCAGCGAGAGCGGTGTGCCTTTGGGGTATTGGCGTTTATAGGCTTGAGCAATGGCAATCGCCATTAACCCTAAACCCATCGCCAGACCCGGTAAAAAACCGTTTAGAAACAGCTTAGAGACCGACTGCTGGGCGATCACTGCGTAGATGATCATCGGCACCGAGGGCGGAATCACCACCCCGATGGTGCCGCTGGCGGCGATCAAGCTGGCTGCTGAGGCCGGGTCATAGCC
>Ga0208919_1000781_pt1 | contig 19959 bp, 21 predicted proteins | sample 4_EtaG_FD_184076 | JGI IMG/M metagenome (GOLD analysis project Ga0208919, IMG submission 184076) | Marine viral communities from the Subarctic Pacific Ocean - 4_ETSP_OMZ_AT15127 metaG (SPAdes) (version 3) | ecosystem: Environmental > Aquatic > Marine > Oceanic | place: Pacific Ocean | collected...
AGACTGGTTACTATTTCGTCTAGCCATAAAAGCTGGAGTATTAGTTACAGCTACTGCACTAGGCAAAGCAGTAATTGATGTTATTGAGTTGTTGTTTAATCTAGTTATTGCCATGCTATGCTCCTATAATCCTATATGCTCCAAAAAATGTTTGTCCTTCATTATGTTGTATTGATGCTGAAGCACTACCTGTTCTGTCTTGCCTTGCATAAATTTCAACATAATCATCTGCATCTAAATAAACTATAGCACCTACTGATGATGTACCTAATTCGGTACTATAACTACGACCTGTTTGATAAGAAGAGCCATTTTTATAAATATCACATCTCATTTGAAATACTTCAGCAGAAGTATTAATCCCCCAAGAACCATACACATAATAATAACCAGCAACAGTTGGAGTAAATTTATCTGAAGCATACTTACTATCAGTATCTAAGATTTCATTATTAAATGTAACTTTTGTGTATGTTTCAAAAGCTATTGATTGTTGTGAATCTGTTTTTTGTGCATGAAAAGCTGGAGTATTCTGACCACCTATATTATTAGTAGTAATACTTCCTGATCCATTAGATATTAATAGGTTGTTTCCACCTACATCTTGTATTGTATTTACTTTAATGATTGATGTCATGTTATGCTCCTATTAACCTTTGACCACTTAACCAACTTTCTCTATAAAAAGTTTGGTCATCTCCATTATTTTGATTTACATAATACTCAATGTAATCTCCAGCACTTAAATTTCCTATCCAACTCCAAGCCATGTCAACATCTTGATTAGAGCCACTTGACATTATTCTTACAGAGGCACTTCCTAGAGTTGAATTACCAGCATTAGAACCATTTTTATATAATCTTCCTTCTACTTTTTTTCCATCATCAAAAGATGTCAAATAAATATGAGCATGAAAAATATACTTACCACCTTTGCCTGTAGGTACAGTCCATTTATCCGTACTCCAAGCACTATCAGTGTCCCATAAAGGAGTAGACCATGAAGTAATTTTAGTCCATGTTGCTGTTGAAATTGTTTGATCGCTACCTTTTACAACCATAAAAGCTGGAGTATTAGTAATAGCACCACCACTAGAGATCACACCACTACCATTACTGGTTAGTAGTTCGTTACCCCCTAAGTCAGTTATTTGATTTGTTTTTAATATGCTCATGTTCCTATCCTAAATCCTTGAAAGAAAGTAAAAGCTGCACTATCGCCTAAAAGGTTTAAAGCATATCCAGCATTTTGATAAACAGAAACTTGAAAATAATCATCTGTATCTGCATCTTGTATTATACTAAAAGCTAAACTCTCATTGTTTTCATGTCGTTTATCTACTCTAGCAATAGTAGAACCATTTTTTTGAATTGCTAATGTAAATATATCAAAATCTTCACTTGCGTTCATTCTAGCAGCAACAGAAAACATATACTTACCAGCTACAGTAGGTGTAAATTTATGAGTAGAAGTATCATATTTATTGTCTGCGTCAAAAACTTCATTATTAAATTGCACTATTGTTTCTGTAGTATTAGCAATACTTTGCATACTATTTCTAGTTACTAAAAAATATGGACTATTAAAATTACTTTGCACATCACCACTACCTAAAGCTATGGTTGATGCGTTGCTAGATCCTAATGTTAGGGTACTCGTTCCTGAAACTGAGTCTATTGTGTTGGCTTCTATTTTACTCATAATACTACAAATGTACTCCCTGAAGGTATAGTTAAAGTGCCTTGAATGGTCAGACTACCTACTGCCATACCATTATCGCCACTGCTTAAACTAATGTTATTAAATGTCTGTCCGTTAGTCATGAAGAAAGTAGAGGATAGACTTGATGATGATACTGTTCCATCAGTAGGTGTACCAATATCTTTACTATTACCAAGAACTCTACCACTAAAAGTATCTGTCGATAATGGAGCAGAACTAAATGTTATAGTGCTACCTGATATAGCATAAGCTGAAGTGTACTGTACGACACCTGAGATAGATATTAAGGCATTTGCATCTGTCTGAGGTACAACAGCAGTACCACCACTTGTTAAATTAAATGTTGTTGTTGATCCATTAAATGATGAAGCTATGTCATCTAGGATTGTATATTGTCCATCTGTAGGAGCTGTTCCTATGTATGCCATTACTCACCACCCCCATTATCTGTAATTGTGTTTCCTTCTGCTACCCACTTATTAACTTCATTCATGTAATAATTATCTCCTAAAGGATTAACAGAACTAATTTTACCATTGTTCCACTCAACCCTATAATAACCTTTTATCAAAGTATTATCTGTTAAAGAGGTAGGTACATATTCTTGTTTAACACTTACAATTTCAGCCATTGTTGTACTCCTTATAATTCATTATCAAACTCCAATTTACCTGTTGTGCCAAAACCAGCATAACCTTCTGAAATACCTGAAAAAAGAGCATTAGTTACAAAATAAATTTTTGTTCCACTACCTGATGGTTTTGTTGTTCCATCTACATCATTAGTGTTATTCCTTCTAGTAAAAGTAGGCACAGTTGTAGTAGAGCTATAACCTCCACCTATTAACTGTGATGTTCCAGCAGAAGCAGTAATAGTTACATTGTCAGGTGATCTAAATGGCACAGGTGCTGTAAATTTTATTGAATCTGGAGTACTACCAGCACTACTACAAAAACATGGGTAAAATTCTGTAGCACTACTTACTGTATCTGAACAAAAATAATATCTTTGACACCTTTGTAAATTCACATCAAAAGGTATGAACTCAAAATCACTAGCAGTTGTACCTTGTTCTAATTGTACTGAATCAAATTCCCAATTTGCACTTGATATTAATGTTGGGTGAAAACTAAATTCTAAATAATTAGAAGTTCCAATAGTCTTTGATGACATATCACTTGTTGTAAAAGTAATACTAAATCTTTGTCTTGATGTAGTAATTGTTTTATTTTGACTACCTGAAGTTACTACATTAACTGTAGTGCTTCCTCCACTACCATAATTTTCATAAACACGAGTATCTAAAGTAACACTTGTTGATGCTTTAGCATAAAAACTTAAAACAAAACTATCATTGTTAAATTGTGTTACATCTTCTACACGATACCTCATAGCTATTTCTTGTGAAGAAGCATTAGAATTAGTAACTTTTAATGATTTGTAAGTTTTGTTATCTACTTGAGCTATATCAGCATTACCTACAGCACGATAACTCATATTCCATCTATCTATAGTGTATGTTCCACTAGCTACATTTGTAAAAGAAGTTCCTCTTTGTGCTACAGATAAATCGCCATTAATAATTCGATTTCTAAATGGAATATCATTAAAAGCAGTTTTTGCAGTTGTGATTGAGTTGTCTGCAACTTTAGCTGTACTGATAGCTGTATCTGCTATCTTAGCTGTAGATATAGATCCATCTGCTATATCTGCACCAGTAAGTATAGATCCTGTAGGTGCTTGTCCAATATATCCCATTCTATCTCCTATGTGCTAATTGTGTCTATGTAAGAAACAACTGAATCTAAACTGTTAGCTGCTGTTGAAATTGCTGCAATTTTGTCACCTGAAGCTAACACAACTTTTGCTCCTCCGTCAATTAACTCAAGTGAGCCACCGACAGGGATAGGTGCTGATTTAACTAAGTAGTAGTTTGTTGATGATCTAACAATATATACACTTACAGTTATTGATGCTGTATGAACATTGGCTAATCTTATACCAATAACAGTATCGTAACTGTCAACTGCGTTAAGAATATCAACTCCTGATGTACCTGTGTTTCTGACTATTTGATTTCTAAAATTTTGTGCCATTATTTACCTTTCCTATAATGCAACTGCCATAGCGATACTAAAACCTGCTGTTGCTTTTGCGTCTAATTGATCTTGAATTGAACTCGATACACCATTCAAGTAACCATATTCTGTATCTGATATATTAGTGTTTGCACCAATCTTAGTGGCACTAATTCTGTTTACATCTAATGTAATATTTCCTGCTGAAGTAACAGGCGAACCCGATATACTAAACTCTGAACCTGATTGTGCTAGTCCTATAGAAGTAACTGTTCCTGAATTTGAAGGAGTTACAACTGTGTAAGTTATATTTGTAGAACCAACTGAACCTGTGCTATCTGTAGTACATAGGAATATTTTATTATCATTTGTTGATCCTTGATTAACTACAATCATACCACCTGATAATTCTGCTATTGTATCATGTTCAGGATCTCTTGATGCCGCTCCACTTGAAACAGCTATGTATAAACCATTCTCTGTAGCTGTAGATTGATCTTTTAGAAGTACACGATCTCCTGCCACCAAAGTTACACCATCTATTGAATCTCCTGCTTCTAAACCATTTGAAATATTTACATTGGCAGTTGAAGCACATTCAGCAATAGTTCTTGTTCTAAGTCCTGCTACTGCTTGATCTACATAATCTTTGTTTGCAACATCTGAATTACCACTTGGAGTTGACATTCCTGTAATAGATCCACCAGTTATAGAAACATTGTTAGACGCTTGAGTAGCAATAGTTCCTAATCCAAGATTTGATCTTGCTGTAGAAGCTGAAGCTAAATCGGATAAATCATTAGAAGCAGTTAATTTACCACTTAATTGAGTTTGAGCATTTGAAGATAAAGTATTGATGTATTGAAATTCTGTTGAAGTAACTGATCCATCTGCAATCTTAGTAGCATCTATTCCTGAAGCTAATTGTGAATTTGCAATCGTACCATTTAAAGCACTTGTTGGATAAGAAGTTGCATCTGATAAGTTAAAAGCTGGGGTACTATCTGTTTGACCTAAGTCTAAGGACACACCACCATACGAAACACTATCATTAGCCAGTTCTACATTAGCAACTCCACCATCTTTAATAGTGACAGCACCACTCGATACTGCAAAGTTATCAGAACTAAATGAAGCTATACCTTTGTTTGATGTTGTAGCATCTTCACCACTAATAGTTAGTGTTTGGCTAGAGGCAGAAGTATCAATACCTTCACCTGAAGCAATCGTAAATGTTTGTGAGTCTAAATCTACTGAACCTGTACCACTATCACCAGCAAAGTCTAAATCTTCTGCTGTTAATTGGGCAGTTACATAAGCCTTGATTGATTGCTGAGAAGCAACAGCAGTAGCACTATCACTTGACATATCATCTTCATCTTTAAAAGCAGTACCACTAATTCCTGTATTAAGGACAGGACTTGTTAAAGTTTTATTAGTTAAATTTTCTGAACCAGCTAGTGTTGCAAAACTACCATCTGATAAAGCAGTATTAAACTGTGCTGTTGTACCTGTAACTGTGTTGCTACCTAAAGCTATAGATTTATTGGATAGGGTGATTGTACCTGAAGTAACAAATGCTTTAACTGATTGTTGAGAAGGAGGGAGGATAGCACTATCAGTACCCATAGCATCTTCATCAATAACAGGGATAGCATAACCAGTATAATTTGAACCTACATAAACATCTACAGTAGAGTCTCCTGAATTAATTGAGCCACTATCTAATGTAAATGTTAAAGTTGTATTAGGTGAAGAATAGCTTGAAGTTGCAATCTTTCCATAAATAGTTCCTGTGTTAGATCCAACTATTTTAACTCTACGACCTACATGGTGTGTTGTTGTAATATCTGAAGCAACTGTAATTGAAGTTGTACTTGCTCTTGTAAAGGTAGTTGTGCCATCACCATCACCTAGTAAAAACCATTCTTTATCGTTCCATACTGATCTTGTGTCTGATAAAATTGACCTCTGTGCATTATTAACATCAGATGGACTCATGCCCTCTGAAATATTGATTCCATTAACTGATGTGTTGCTGTTTGCTGTTGTGCTGTAACTTGATACTGTCATTTCTTACTCCTAATTTTTTTGAATACTCTGTTCAAAATTTTGGTAATCTCCTAAAGGAACATTTATTATATTTTCATAAATATTTTGTATTTTTTCTATTGGGAAAGTGTTACCTGATTCGTAAATACGATTTAAAGTTTCTTTAGATGGAAAATAAGGTAAATATCTTCCTTGTAAATACATTTTAACATCATCTTTACTTATGTTATTTTCTATTAAAATTTCTGCTACTGTGTTTTCGTCTAAACCTAACTCATAAGCACTTTGAACTAAGTTGTTCATGTCTGTCCAATTTTTATATCTTGCCTTTTCTGCTGTAATATATGCGTTTATATAATCTTGTTCTGTAACTACATTTTGATTGTTTGCTATTTTACGAAATATCTTTTCGGCATTGTTTACATTTTGGTTATGTTCAGGAATCTTAAAATTAAATGCTTCTTTAACATTTATTTCAGAAACTCTTAGACCTCCAAAGTTAGCTAATAATTCTATCTTTGGATCGTATTCTTTACCATAAGGTTCAACAATACCATTAAATGATTTGTATAATTTTTCTAGTTGGTCATAACCAGCTGGAACAAAAGCATCAAGCACATGAAGGAACATAGCATTGACTTGATCTCCAACAGGTAGTTCAGGATTATAAACTTGTCTGCCATTAGATTGTTTGTTTCTTAATATGTCATTAATTTTAGATGCTAAAATAGATTCATCTAAAAAATATCCACCTAATGTTGTTATACTCGCAATACTTGATTGAATAATTACTTCATCTAAGGTTTTATTATCTCTTTTACCATTATACCATTCATTAACTGCTGATCTTATTGGTCTGTGTAAGATGTCATACGGAAAAGTATAACTGGTATCAACATATTGTATATTTTCAGGATCATCATTTAACACAGTAATATTAGAGTCTTGACTCCATGAAGGAACAAATGCTTTGATTGCCTTTATTGTATCTTCTGTATAACCCCTTGCTGTGTTGTAGGCTTCATTTGCAACTTTTAAACCAAAACCACCTATGATTACATTACCAGCTAATCTTTTTGCACCTCTTGTTTTAATAACACTATTTGCTGTGCCTAATTCTTTCATTCCTTGTTTGACAGAAAACACAGTATTTCTTAATATCTCTGCTGGAAAAGATACAAAGTTACCAATAGGCAATCTTCTTAAATATTTTATTGCTGGTGGAACTTTATCATAAGTAGGCATAGTGTTAGTAGTAATCTCACTAGCTTGTTTTTTTAATTGTTTTAATTTAACAGGATTAATCACCATGTCAGGATAAGCTCTTTTAAGAGTTGCTAGTTCCTTTTCATAAACAATAATCTTAAAAAGATCATCAACACCCATGTAAACATTTTGTAAAAAATCTAAGGGTTTTTTGGCATTTTTAAAAACTATATTGTTGGTTATCTTATCAACAAATCCTGACATTGAATTTGCCATCTCAACATCTTTAAAAATACCTTTAAGTTCATTTATTTTAACACTTGTACGAACAACACCTAAATCTAAATATTCTTGATATTTTAAATTTAATATTTCATCTGACATTTTACCTATATCATTAGCTACAGTTTTAAATGCAGACCAACCTGTTCTACTAAAAGGATTGACACCATTAAACCAAGCCATCAATATTCCACCTTGTAAGTTTCTTAATTGTGTTACATGGTTTAGAACTGTTTTAGAATATTGACTGACACCTTTACCAAATAAAAATACTTTGTAAAGAAACAGCAAATTGTGCAACGAAGTCTCGTCTATAGATTTTAAAAGTTTAGCTATTTCAGGACTTGTGTGATAACCTTTTAGTGGATTGTATTTATTACCTTCAATCTCAGTAGCAAACCTATTTGTTGGTTTTTTATAAATATACTTGTTAAAACCATTTTCCTTAATTCTATTTAGGTACTTATCAGTTTCAACCCATTTAGTTAGATCATCAATAGTATTGATTAAATTCTCTAAGGGATTTTTTACTTCTCCTAATAGAGCTTTGATCTCAGGAGCTATGTCTTTTTTCTTTAAGAACAAAGATTGTGATTGCTTTGGTAAAGATTCTACAGTGGAAGCAAAGTTTGTATTATCACCTTTGTCTAATATTTTGTTAATAACGCCATTAACTTCAGCGTTAGTCAGTGAAGGATCTTGTTTTTGTATGTAATCAAAAGCGTTTTGTCTAATTTGTTTATTAGGATTAAAACCACCTCTGTATAATTTATAACTTTGTCTAACATAAGAACCAACATTTTTCTCAATAATCTCTTTTATATTTTTTCCTAAACTTTTGCTTTCTATTAATTGTTTACTTAAATCATCAATTAAAGTTCTGGCTTTTGCAACTGGTTGTCTAAGAGATTCATCTAAAGTATTTATTGATTTCTTGCCTATTAATACTTCTTGTATGTCATCAAATATTTTTGTTTTAAATTCTTTTTTATTTTTAAACTTTACATTAAACTTATTAGGATCAAACTTTTTAGCTATCTTATTAACTTGTCTCTCAATTTGTTTTGCAGTTGATACAGCTCTATGATTGTTGCCTCTAATCTTACCTTGATATAATTCATACAGTTTCTGCATTTGAGGAGTTTTTCTTCCTCTTGTTCTAAAAGGTGCAAGTATAAATCTATCTACGTTTCTAAGAATACTGCTTTCGCTAAACTGTAATAAGTTTTTAACATCATCAGGCTTTCCAAGTTTTATAGTGTTGTCTTTAAACCTTGACTTCATTACATTGTCATCAAAGTATTTAAAGTTTACTCTTTTATCGCTAAGAACCTTATCGACATTTTGTTCTAATTTATTAATAATTGTATCTGCTTTTACAATACCTTCATCAAACTTTTTATTTAGTTCATTTTTAATTTTGTTTTTATTAGGACTCTTTTTAAAAGTAGTATCAACGTATTGATCTATAGCTTTCTTTCCTAATGTATCGTATTGTTTGACTTGATTTTTTGTATATCCCCACGATCTTGCACTAGCACCAGCAGTGGACATTTGCTGTGGTAATGTTGATTCAAACAATGCAATTAAATCTCTTTGCGTTCTAGCACCATCGGCTTTATCACCTGTAATATTTGTTACAGTATCACCTACAACACCAGCTCCACCATAAATTACTGTCTGTATTGTTCGTAGTGTACCATCTAGTATGTCACTAGCTCCCATAACAACAGGACTACCAGCAATTTTTTTAAAAAAAGGATTTTCTATTTCTTCTACAGTTTGTTTATTAATACCTAATTCATCACTCCAAATGTAATCCATTGTTCTGCTTGTAAGTGACCAATCAGATTTTTTATCATCAAAAGGATTAAAACTACCTTTATCATAATAACCATCTTCTATAGGCAGATTAGGTATATATTTTTTTTTATAGTTTACATTGTCGTAACTATTATCACCTTGCATCGGCACTTCAGGAACAATCTCATTAGTTAATTGATCTACTGGTAAACCATAGTATGCAGAAGCATCTTCTATAGAATCAAAATCAGGTATTAACCTAATATCAAAACCACCACTTGATTCAAAATCAGGGTGTTGATTTATGTATTCAATATTAAGCTGTGAAGGTTGTTGAGTAGTTTTGTTTGTAAATTCATTGTTATCTTTTTTTACAATAGTATCTTCAAAAGATATAGTAGGTACATTATTGTTTTGAATTGTACTATTTATATTGTTTGAATTAATAGTATCTTCAAAAGATATAGTGTTGTTTTGAATTGTACTATTAACTACTTCACTTTTGTTAATAGTATCTTCAAAAGATATTATTTCAGTCATTACTTAGGAGACTTTACTATTTCATATTTTTCACCATTCCATTGACCAACAACTTCTGTGTTATCTTTTAAAGTAATAAAATAATAATCACCTTTTTTATTATCTTTTTTATCTCCCGATGGAATTTTTGCTTTACTTACTGCCCAAGAAAATTCAGCTTCATTTCTTAATTCTTTTATATTTATATTCCCTGTTATAGATTCATTCTTTGCATCTGAAATCCAATCAGAAATATAATCATCTTTAGATTTTGATTTCGAGCTTTTATCAAACAAAATAGCTTGTTCTATATCTCCATCAAAAAGATACTTGGCTATATACTGATAGTTTCTCATATCAGTTGTTCCTTCTGTTCCTAATACATCTTTTAAACCTAATTCTAATTGTTCTTCGTTAATTATTTTTCTATTAAAGTCTTGTACTAATCCACCTATTGTAGAAGTAGCCTCAGGATTATCTTTTGCCCAATTAAATTTTTCTTGGTCAAGGTTAAATCTTTTTTCATCTAAATCAAATCCTTTTTCTTTTAGGTTCATTCCTTGTTGATTAATCTCAATATTGCTATCTATTTCTTCGCCTTGTTTTCCTTGTAGTGCAGTAGTTGATTCTGTTCTATTTTCTTCAAGGTCTAAACCTCTATCACTTTGGTCTAAACTTCTATCAGTTTGATCTATTTTTCTATCGCCTTGTAATATTTGTTTATCAGTTTGATCTTGTCCTTTAAATAAATTTTGAATGTTAGCAAAGGTAGAAATTGCATCTAACTCACTAGCGTCTCTTGCCATAGCACGATCATTTGCGTTCTGCATAGCAACACCTAATGACTGTCCAAAACTTTGAGGCATAGTAGAGTAACCTGATTGTGCTAACAATCCTGTAGCAATATCTTGAGCCTGTGGACTATTTACAAAATTTAATAATCCAGTTTGTCTTGGTTGGTTATATTTTTGAAGCAGAGGTTGTATTCTACTTTGTAATAAACCATCTATAATTTGATTTCTTATATTCATTAATTGTGTCATTACATGAATCCTCCTAATAATCCGCCACCGATTGCACCATAAAGAGGATTACCAAACATTGAGTTACCTCCAATTTGACCAGCAATATTTGCTCCTGCCATAGCACCACCAAGTAATCCTGCACCTGTATTTCTAAATACAGGTTGTGTTTGTAATGTATTCATTGGTACATTAGCACCTAATGCACCAAGATATTGATTTAATTTAATGTATGGTTTTTGTTGTTCGTAATCAAACCTAGCCATAGCATCTTGTAATTTTGTTTGCTCAATACTTTCTCTTGCATTACCGACTTGTTGTAATCTCGATATATCGTTGTAATCCATTTCACCAAGTTGAGGAGCAAGTTGTGTTGCGTTAACCATGTTTGCTCTTTCACGATTATATTGATCGCCATAAACTTCGTTTGCTAAATTACCTAAACTTTTTGCTAATGTTTCTTGGTTAGCAGAACTTCCTAATCTTCCTGCTCTACTAAATTGTGATTGAACACCAGCAGTAACATCACCTGCCATTTGATCGTACAATGCTTTTGCATAAGGATTAGTAGTAGGTGATAAATATTTTCCTGAAAGAATATTACCAGCTTCAGTTTGTGATTGATTCAACAATGGGTTTCCAGCAGTTGCTCTATTAGTTGCTAATGCTAAAGCGGCTTGTGTTTCAGCAGGAGTTGAAACATAAGTATTATTAGGGAAAAAATTTGGTAAAGCAGATTGATATAAGTCTTGTGCTGAATCAATAGCCTCTGTGTAATATGGTTTTATAAACTCACTAGGTTCTGATGATGTAGTTGTTGTTACATTAGTTGGATTACTACCTTTACTCATTTGATTTCCTTACTTAATATTATTGCCTTCATTTTATATCCTTTTAACTTTCTTACCCACCCTTTGCGTCCTGCGACTTCAAGGTAAGTACATTTATTTTGCTTTGCAAATTTTTCTATTTTTTCTTGTATTCTTTCTAACCAGTTTTCTAGGTTTCTACCTCCTGCTAAAAAATATCGTAATACTTTAGCTTGAGGATATTGTGCTATTTCTGTGACAACAGCACTTTCTACTCTGTTATCGTTCCAACTAATAAATAGTTGCATACGATCATTAGCTAATCCGTATAATATATCTTTAATACTATAGGTTTCATCTAATGCCTTCTCTAGCAAGGGAGCAACTTGACTCCATATAAATTCTAAATCTTCACTAGGAACTCTTGTAACTACATTATCCAATAATGGTGTATGCGAGGTTTTGATCTGCGTTACTTGAACTTGCATGAGTTAGTGTGGCACTCCCTTCTGCCCTAGCTGACACATACATTCCATTTAATCCTGTTCTTCCATTAGCTGTAATGGGCATAAACAAAATTATAGAATTACCACCAAGTCTTGCGTCTGTAAGAGTTGTTGTTGTTTGACTTGCTCTTAGTGTGACTGTGCCTGTGCTATTTAATTTTCCATTAATCGTATTGTTTAATGAAGCTGAAACTAATCGTAAATGCTGTGCAGTATCAGGAATAGATAAAGGTACTGTAGGAAACGAATTGTCTGCCATTACCTTTTACCTTCAGGTCTAGCTTCTATTTCAACACCTGACATAGTATTAAAGTTTCCTGTCACATTTACACGAACTCTATGATACCTACTTGTTGATCTTAAAGGAACTGAACCATCTGCATTATTAGATACAGCAGTACCTACTGTCACACTATTAAGTTGTGAATCTCTTTTAATAGGAGTCACAGTAACAGTTGTGTTAGCAGTTCCATCTACAATCGGTCTGCAATTAATTAGTGTTGATCTTTTTTTTTCAGCACCTTCAAACTCTGTTGTGTCAACTGTTGCTGATAAACTTGTTGCAATAAACTTTCCAAACAAATGAGAGGAATCAAAACCAGCAAGACCAACAATACCTTCTCCATAATAGTAAGAGTCTAATGATCTTGTTAAGTTATCTAACTCGCCAAACACATCTAAACTTTCTAATGTGTTAAATGCTTCTTGAGAAGCACCAGCTATAAATTCTAAATCTTGTCCTGATCCTGTACTCCACTTATCTACTGAGTAATTATAAATTAATAATTTGTTATTGGTTGTTCCTGTAGCACCTGATCCACGATAAGACCATACAGCTATAGAGTTGTTAGGATCTATTGCTGAACAAATACCATCTAAGTTAGAAGATAAATCTTCAAAAAAGAAATTGTCTATTCTTGCATTTCCTATTGGTGTTAATTGTTGTCCACCTGATAGTTTGTAAAAACCATCTTGTGCAAGAAAAAATATATCACTACCAAAAGAACAAACAGATTTAGGAGCAAAAGCACCTACATTGTCTGCAATTTTGTTAAAGGTAAAGATTAATGGAGTACCTACATATTCCATTCTGTAAATAGCTTTCTCAAAGAATATAATTCCAAAAGATTCACCACCTACGATTGCTTGGATATTACCATGTGTACCTACTATGTCTTGATACCCTGACTGAGTTGATTGGCTTGGAGTCCAATCAGAAGAATCATTTAAAGCTGACCACTTCACTCTTTGGTTATAAGTAGTAGAACTTTCTGTTGTATATCCAGCAACAACAAAATCTCTAATAACAGAAATATATTTTGCTTTAAAAGAAATTAAATCTGAAAATAAACTATCTGTTCCTTGATCGAATTTTTGTATGTTATCAGCACCATTAGTAGCAATAATGTTTGTGCCAAACTGTGTAAATGCCCAAAAGTCTCTAGCATTAGAAGTTGTAGAGTTATTGTAGCCACCTGATTTTGATTTGTTTACAAAATCACCACTACTATTCATTTGGAATAGTCTTGTTGCGTTTCCACAATAGTTCGTAACACCATCACTAAGAAAAGCTGAAAATAATCCAACTGCATCTAATGGAGCAGACGAACCTTCTCTTGTTAAAGGAGCTGTAGTTAAACTTTGAAATCCTGCTAATGCTTTGTAGCCTTTAGCTAAAGGTACAACATTATCTACTTTTAACGCACCTGTATTTTGATATGCAGGTAGATCAGCTTGTAAGTCGCCAAACTCAATCATCTATGCCACCTGCGTTGCTGACATTTGTAATGGTGAAGATGTAGTAGATCCTTTAGATGATGATTCATTAGCATTTTTTAAAGCCTCTTTATAAAGTCCTGCCCATATATTTAATCTTTCATCTTGCATGAGGAAGGGGGAACTTTCTGCTAATGCTCCATAAAGATATAGTTCAGGATAATTTGTAAGAATGTCGTTTGTTGCATTACTATCAGATAATGCAGTTAATTTTTTATAATGATTAATTTGTAATGTAGTTGCTGAATCAGGTTCTACTCCTAATAAAATTTTTGTTCCAACTATTGTAAAGAAGTTTGGAGTTCCTGAAGTTTGTGATGTATTATATTTGTTATAAAAATCTGTATTAGCCATAAACCTTAATGTTGTAAAAGGATTACTTTGATAGATAACAGTTATGGCTTCTAAATATCCAGTTGGTAAATCATAGCTTTGTGTACCTGCAACTGTAGAAGTTGAAGTGTTAATTTCTACCATTTCTCTAACTCGTAATTCTCTATTTAATCTGCTTTCTGCAAGTGTAATAAAGTCTCCTAAATAAGCAGTTAAATCTTCTCTGTTTAAATAAGATGCTATTGTAGTTTTGAGATTAGAGTATGTGGTTATTGCCATTATAAATTACCTGTATAAATCCTAAAATGTCTATTATCTGAGTCATTTAACCATTTAAAAAATCTTGGCTTATCTAAGACTTTTCCTGCATAAGTCATAATTCCTCGTTTAGCTAATTGGTGTACTACTATGTTAGGCAATCGAGCAACACGATAACCTTTTTCATTTTGCATAACTTTAGATTTATAAGCACCTTCATTTTGTGCTACTTTATTAGCATCTAATATTTCTTTAATAGAAGCATTATCTTGATAGTTCTCAATATGAAATTTATTCTCTGCCTCATCTACAATTAAATTAGTTTTGACTGTTGATCCGTCATTAGGATCGTTAAGAGAGAATTTTTTTGCCATGTTACTTGATTGCTTTTGCTATCATCATATCAATAGTGCCTTTAACTTGAAGTCCTTGATTGCCACTTAATTTTAGCATTGGATCAAATTTTCTATCACCCATTGATTTTTGTGAAGATTGTTTTCTTTTACCACCTTTGCTAATCATAGGATCAGCTTTGATTGCACTAGAAACCTTACTATACAAACTTGATGTATGTTTTTTATTTGTAAAAATTGCCATTTGTTACTCCTGTGTTAATGAAAAAAGGGAGGGCATTTAAACCCTCCCAGTCCTTTATTCTACAATTATGCAGTTAAGTTAAATATTCCATAGTTAGCGTTAGGAGCTTTAGCTGTTAAAGTCCATTCTGCTAATAATAGTTTCTTGTCTGAGTCACCAGTTTTTGCAAGATCAGTAGTTTGGAATGGTCTTAGGAAATCCACACTCCACATATCCATTTGAAGAATATCTACTCTGTTTGCGTTTTGGAAACGATCAGGAACAAAAGCCACTTCACCAAAGTCTGATACATAAATATCAGTTGTGCCAATAGATACTTTATCTGAGGCATCTTTGTATTTAGTAGCCACGCCATTAAATGCTGAAGCTAACTGCTTATGACTTGGAGACATTAAAACAGTATCAGGTTCTCCACCTAAAGTGAAAGACTGTAAAAGTCCTGCTGTTAATAATGCTTCTGCATAAGTTCTGTTAGTTCCACCTGCAATAGCTGTAGCACCTGTTCCTAGTGGAACTGCTGAAGGTGAACCATTCTTGGAATAGTTATTAATTCCTGAAGCTGGGCCATACCATGTGCCTACAGAAGCAGACTTTCTAGCTGTTGAAGCATTACCTGCAACTTTAGCTTGTTCAATGCCGATCATAGCATTTTCCATATCACGCTTGATCTCTTTACCCATCTTGGCTAATTGATAAGCCATTTGAGTTCCCATACCTGCGTTATCTACAGCATCATCTGTACCTGAAATTGTTACAGACTTTGATGAGATTTGGGTATAGTTAGTGAGTCTTGCAGTTGCTCCACGAGCTTCTCCTGCGTAATCATCACCTTCTATTTGTGCGTTTACTGCTACATCAGCTAAACTATCTGTTTGCCACTCATGTAGTGTGTTTGTTGCTGTACCTTTTGATGCGTTACTCATAAATGGAGTTTCAGTTGGTGAAATATTAAAAATTACATCAGCTAAATCTTCTCTTATTGAGTTTACACCATCATAGGTATCATAAGTATTGGTTGGTTGTGCCATTACTTAGTCCTTTCTATGTTGTTGTTATTGAGAATACATCTGCTCAAGAATGGAAACTGCATCTGCAACTTTTCCAGTTTTCTTGAGAGTTGCTTTTTTTGAGTTCATACGCTTCACAACATCACTATCATCTTGAACTTTAGGACTAGAAGAACTAATTACCTTAGAGACTTTTGTTACTTTTTTATTTTTAAGATTAGCTTTTTTTAACTTATCATAACGATAAGCATTAGCTAACATCATAACTGCTCTGTGATCTACAAGCTGAGATATTTCTTGGTCTGAATATCCAATTTCTTTAGCAAAATTGGTTAAGTTCTTAACAAACTCAGGGCCTTTATCTTTATCTGCGTAGATTGGTAGTTTTTTAGAAAGAAGTTCTCTTTGCTGTTCTAAGTAATTAGAGTATGTTCTATTATACTCCTCTTGTTTTTCAGCTTGGATTCTTTCTTTTTCTTGTATAGCAGAATTTAACAATTCTTTTTGACGATCTTGTTCTGCTTTTACTCTTACATATTCAGCAGGATCATTTTCATAAAGTTTGTCTAAATCTACTTTTTTTTCACTAGCTTTTAATTGTTCTGATAATACTTGAAGTTGTTTCTCGTATTGATCTCGTTTGATTTTTGCCTCCTCAGATTGCCTAGTAAAATCATTTTTTAATTGATCTACAGTTTTTCTATCTTGTGATAGTTTTTCAGTTTTCTGAGTGTAATCTTGTTGACGAGAATAACCTTTTCTAAGTTCATCAAGGGTGACTTCCACTTCCTGTCCATTGACAGTTAGTTTATAAAGTTCCTCATTACTATTAGTTGTTTCTTCTGCTTCAACTTGATCTATTAGTTCATCATCTTCAAAAGTATCTTCGATATTCGTTTCCAAGTCGTTTCCATCTTTTGTTGATTCTTCACTTGCAGTTTCTTGAGTCTTAGAGGCTTCTGTATTAAGTAAGGTCTTCAAGTGTTCTGCTGTCTCGTTCACATTTCGAGACTTGGGCATTGGTGCAACAGATTCGGTTTGAGTTTCTGTTGCAGAGTCCATTGCTGGTTGTTCTGCCATGTATTACTCCTATTTTTTTATGATTTTGCCTGTTTCCATAACAGACTGTAGTTGCATCACAACGAGTTCTAACATTCTCCTCATAACGAAAATGTTTTCCCTCTGTTCTGAACTTTTAAGATCACTATTTAACCATTCTTGATTAAGGTCGGATCGAATTTTGTTTACTGCTTCTATAAATATTTTATCTTCAAGTATTCTTTTAGCTTGGTCGCTTCTTTTAATGTCTTGTTCTGACACTATCTACCACCTATAAATCCAACACCTTCTTTGAATTTACTATTACCAAAGTTTCTTTTATTTCTTTCAATATTTCTAGCAATACCAGCTCTGTAAGCAGTATCGTTTCTAGTTCTATTACCTTGTGCATCTACTGATGTTAATGGTGTTCTACCTAACAATCCACCTGACATATCTTCAAATATAGGTGATCCACTAGATTTACTACCATCTTGAGGTTGTGGGTTCATCACACTATCAACTGCTTGACCTACAGTCAAAGGACTTTTTGTGTAACTTACAGATTCAGGTATTCCTGAATATCCACCAGTTGTACTTCGTAAATAACTGTCTAATGAATTTCCTTGTACTGTGTTGTAATATTGTTGAGGATTAAAAACCTGATATGTTCCATCACCTCGATATTCACCATAACCTTGATCCATAAAAGATTGCATACCCTCTGTAAAATCTGCTAATCGTCTATCAGCTCCACCAGTTAAAGAATCAAATATATTTAAACCAAAAATAGGAGGTGGAGATCCAACACTAGGATCAAATTTTAATAAAATATTACCATTTGGATCGTCTATAAGATAATCGTCTAAAATATTTGAAGCACCAAAAATAGTGCTTGGATCTTTTTTCATTTTATCAAAAAGTGCTTTATTAGGATCTACTTCAGGATCTTTATTGTTACTACTATCTCCTGTTACTACTTCTTCTATAGGCACACAAACATTTAAAACTGAATCAAAAGTATAACCTTCAGGACATGGATCAGGAGTAACAGGATCAGGAGTTGAAGGAGGAACATAAGGAGTTACTGGAACTGTATAAGGATTAGATGTGCTTTCAGTAGAAAATCCACCTGTTAAAAACTTATCTATAATAGCTTGTGAACTACTGGGACTGTTGGGTGTTGCCATTTTTATTTATTCCTTGCTGTAATATTTGTGTTGCTAGTTTTTCTTTTTGAATATCTTTAGCATCATCTTCTTTAATTAAAGTTGAAGCTAATTTTTGTTGATCGAGTTCTAACTTTTGTGCTTTCAGTTGTATGTCTGCTTGATCTTTTGCTTGTTGTCTTTGTAAATCTGCTTGTGCTAATTGAATAGCAGGATCAGGTTGTTGAGGTTTAGGAGGAGGAGGAGGAGTATTAGCTGGATTGTTAAAAAACTGACTTGCGTCTTTGTAACCTGCATTTTCTAAATACTTTTCTAAGGTATTATAAATCTTTTGAGGATCTACGATACCCATACCACCTGCACCAATTAATTTTTCTTGTACTGCCAAAACTCTACCTAAGACTTCTAGTTTTTGATCCATAGATCCACTACCTAGTCCTATTTGAACTGTAGCATTGTATCTGTGTACCCATTCTCTCGGATTCATAGGAACAAACTTTCCTCTTAGTTGAATAATGCGTTCTTGATCTTGGTACTTACATACTTGAGTTAAGATACCTTGAAACATTCTTTTAATACCTTCACTAAAGTTACGAGCATACAACTCTATTCTTTGAGTAGATGCGTTCATCATTACATTTGCACTTGTAGCTGTAGTGTGAGATTTGTTAATAGCTTCTGAGTCTAATCCCATTTGAACTTTAGAAACACCTGATCTAGCTTCTCTAATTTCATCTACCTTACCAATCATAGCAAGACCTTCTTGCATAAAATTTGGTGCTTGGAGAGGTGTTACTGCATTAGGTGATTTAACTCTAACAATACCACCTGCTCTTGAGTTTAAGATGTCATCAATGTTTGCTTGACCATCTACTACAACTGTTCTTGCGTTGTTTTGTAGATAAGCATTATTAAGTGTCTGTCTAAGAAGTGTTGTTTTGATCTCTTGCACATCACCAATTAAATCATAAATAGATAGACCAAAAAATCTGTGTGGCATGGGAATTGCTGTGACCATAGCAAAAGGGATTTCTTCAATCGGTTCGTTCTCTAATATATGGTAAACATTTTGACTAGAACCCCCTACAACTATGTGTCTTAATTCTGCAATTCCATCATTGTCATAATCACATTTCATATAACAATCTGTGACTGCTACAACTGTTAACAATGGATCAATGTTTTGAAAATCTTGTGGAGTTGTTTGATCGTCAAACGATCTTCTTGTAACTGCCTCTGTATTATAAATATCTTCATCAGCAGGGCCTAATTCATTGACTAATTTTTTATCAAAACCCATATCAATAAGTTCTGATCTTGTTTTAAAAACTCTTTGACCTATAAAATTAGAATCTTCTATACTAGTGGCAGTTTTACTAATGAGCATAGACTCTGGTGGAACATTCTCTACACAGATTTTTCCGTAATCTTTAACTCTTTTAACTTTGACATTAAAAGTTTGTTCCATTTGATCTATATTATCGTAATCAAGTTCAGTAGCAGTATCTTCTACTTCAATAACCTCTACTTCAGGATCAGCGATTAATGATTGATATTCTGCACCTGTTAAATTTTCGTAAGATTCTTGTTTTTGCTCTTTGGATTTTTTCCAGTAGTATTTTACAAAACCATTTTTGCTTATTAAAGCATCTTTAAACATAGTATGTAGAATTGAGTAACCATTATTATCTTTCATAAAAATATGATTGATGTAATCACTTGCCTGATCTGCGTATTGCACATCTTCAGGCCCTTGTGGCTCAAATCTAACTATGCTTTCG
>Ga0208919_1000782_pt1 | contig 19953 bp, 31 predicted proteins | sample 4_EtaG_FD_184076 | JGI IMG/M metagenome (GOLD analysis project Ga0208919, IMG submission 184076) | Marine viral communities from the Subarctic Pacific Ocean - 4_ETSP_OMZ_AT15127 metaG (SPAdes) (version 3) | ecosystem: Environmental > Aquatic > Marine > Oceanic | place: Pacific Ocean | collected...
CGTTGGTGTCTGGGGTCGCGACGGTTCAGGTGGTTACCAGTTTCAGCGGACCGTCAACGCTCGCTCGGTCCTGCAACTGGCATATTTTGAGCGGTTTGATCAGGTACGCGGGGTATCGCCACTGGCAAGTGCGATTAACACGTACCGAGATTTGTACGAAGGTTTTGATTATGCGCTAGCCAAGCTCAAGATCTCTCAGATGTTTGGGCTTGTGCTATCACGCGAAGGCTCTGAAGCCTGGGGCGATGTGACGGCCGATGGAGACGGCACTGGCTATAAGGTCGATTTCGGTAAAGGGCCGGTCATGCTCGATCTCGATCCAGGCGACAAAGCTGAGATTATTGAAAGTAAGAATCCGTCGAACGAATTCCAGACGTTTACTCAGCAGATGATCGGGATCGCACTTAAAAGTCTCGATCTGCCTTATTCATTTTTCAGCGAAGACTTCACCAACTTCTTTGGATCACGGTCAGCTTTCATTCATTACGAAAAAGCGGCTAAGCGTAAACGAAAAGACCTGGCAGATATGCTCGACAAAATAACCGCCTGGCGGCTGCGGTTGTTTGTGGCCGATGGCACGCTGCGTCTGCCTCGCGGCATGAACGTCGGTAGTCTGCGCTGGAGCTGGATCAGCGACGGCACACCTTGGTGGAATCCGATGCAGGAAATCACCGCTGATATTGCTGCCATCAACGCCGGTTTGAAAACACGCACACAAATCGTTCGTGAACGTCACGGTAAAAACTTCAAAGACATCGTCGACACGCTAGCCGACGAGCAGGCCTACATGAACGAGCATGGTGTGGCAATGGATTCCAGTGGAATCGTGACCCCCATTAGCGATGAAATTCTACAGCGTGAAGCAGCACGCGAAGCACTTGAAACGGATGAGGACTAACCAAATGGAACAACAAAACGTACCTGAAAAGGCGTTTACGCTCGCAACGAGCGACATCGAAATTACAGAGAGTGCCGACGAGAGTAGTGCAGCAACGCTCTACGACGTGCGGCTGCTGGCACGTAGCAGTGGATCAATCGAACACTGGTACTGGGGCAACCAGACGATTCACGACATGGACGGCATGCGTGTGGCCGAGAAAATTCCAATCGATTTTAATCACGACGTTGGAGAGGTAATCGGATACCTCGATTCATTCCAGGTCGAAAAAGAAGGACTCGTGGCTCGCGGCAAACTTGTCAGCTTTAGTGACGATGACCGCGCTGCAGAGGTCGCAAAAAAAAGCCGTGCCGGTATTCCGTGGCAGGCATCGATCAATTTCGGCGGTGACGGTATCTCCGTTGAGCGGATTTCCACAGAGGGCGAGTTCACGGTCAACAACCGCAAGTTCACCGGAGATGCGACGGTGATCAGGCAGTGGCCACTGCGCGGTGTTGCCGTGACCCCCTACGGAGCAGACGAAAACACCGACTCTATCGTTTTAACAAATCAAGGTGAACGCGTTATTAATCTCAAGGAGACAAATATGTCTGACGACCAAAACACAAACGAAGAACTTCAGGAAGTCGCTCAAAGCGAACTTGAGACGGTAGATGAGCTGGAAACAGACGCTGCCGAGGAAGCTCAGGCCGATGAGCAGCAGGTCGATGAGGTCTGTGAAAGTGATGACGCCACCGAGCAGGACATCGAAGCCGCAGAGCCGGCTCTGGAAGCTGCCGCACTGAGTGCTGATGACGGACGCCGGTATATCGAGCTGTTTGGTGAGATCGGAGCTGTGTGGTTCATCGACGGCAAATCGATTGCTGAATGCTACGCACTGAGCCTCGCTGAAATGACTGAGCTAGTTGCCGAGCTGACCGATGAAAACGAAAAACTTCGTCAGGCTGTGACCGCTGACGCTGAGTCGAAGCCCCTTGCGTTTTCTGCTGCTGAAGATGCCGAGGTTCGTGATGCACGTGACCGTGCAGAACGCTTCAAGAAAAACGGCGTTTCAAATGATCTGGTAGCCCACCTGGCTGGCCGGATTGAAAAACAGCTCGAAACCAAATCCCTGTAGAAACACCCTTCCCTCCCGATAAGGAACTTTAAAAATGGCTGACGATTATTATACAAGTGCACAACTGATTCAGTTCAACGAATCAGACCTTGAATTTGATGTAAGCGACGTGCTTAACGACGCTCCGGTTCTTGCTGCCCTGAGCGCATTTAGCGTGCCAGGTACGCAACTCAAGTACATGAAGAAGACCGCTGATCCGTCAGTTGGCTTCAGAGCACTCAATGATGGCGTGGACAATGACGTGGCTACATATAGCCAGGTCAGCGTTGATCTCGCCATTGCCGATGCGAGTTTTAATATCGATATTGCTGCCGCTGAAGGTTATCGCCTTGGCGCTGCTGCTTTTATCGCACTGCAAATGAGAAATCACATGCAGGCCATGATGGCAAAAATCGAAGACGAACTCATTAACGGTGATAACGGCTCAAACGGCTTTGCATCACTTTCTGATGAACTTGATGCTGTTGCTGACACCACCGTCATCTCAGCCGGCGGTACAACCGCTGACACAGGATCGTCTGTATATCTCATCCGCAGTGGATTCAACGATACACAGGTTGCCTGGGGCAATGAAGGCGTGATCGAAGCCAAGGATACGACCATCGTGCGAACCAGCGGTTCAAGCGCCGGTACGTACCCTAGCTACTACACTGCCGTCACCGGTTACTGTGGTTTGATCTACGGTAGCAGCTACTCTGCCGGTCGTATCGCAAACATTACCGAAGATTCCGGTAAAGGTTTGACCGATGCACTGATCGCTGAAGCACTGAGCAAATTCCCAGCCGGCCGTGGGCCGAACATGCTGGCGATGAATCGTCGCTCTTTGTTCCAACTGCAGAATTCGCGGACTTCCACGAATGCTACAGGGACGCCCGCGCCGTTTCCGGCAGAGGCTTTCGGCGTGCCGATTATCCTCACTGATCAGATCTCATCAACTGAGGCACTGATTAGCTAAATGTCACTAGCCACGCACATCAGCTCGAACTTTAAAACGCTTCAGACCGCCGCCGGCGTAGAGATACGCTACACGCGCGGCGAGAGAAGTGTTTTGGTACGAGCCGTGCCTGGTGAAACGAATTTCGTCAGAAGTGACGGTGAAGGGTACATGGAAAGTTCAATTAGCCGGGACTTTATGTTTCCGGCTGCTGATCTTGTCATTGGCGGTACTCCTGTACTTCCAGAGCGTGGAGATGTGATTACCGAGACGGTCGGCGGCGTGGAAACCACACGTCCAGTGACGCCGGCCGCCGGTGATCGCGTTTTCCGTTATTGCGACCCTTACCACCAGGTGCTTCGTGTTCACACTCGGGAGACTGCTTAGTGTCAAACTCGCAGCTCACCCAGGTTGTTGACGCGGCCGTTACGCACCTGACAGCTCAATCGCTCTCCCAGACGTTCTCTGTTAGCAGAACCTATCTGCCTGACTTTGAGCGTGAAGAGTTATCGAGTGCGGAGATCACGATTTACCCAACCAGTGAACAGTTAACCGTCATCGCACGCGGTGAAAACCAACACGTTTTTACGCTCGCGATGGTGATTCGGATTCCGGTTACGCCGGCCGAAGACCCGGACATTTCAAGCTCGCTGAAATTTGCAGAAGAAGTAGTGGAGAGCCTCGACCGTCAGACGATGGCAGGCGCTGCGTACCTCGGAGCAACCATCGAGCCGGTGTTCGACATCGAATTATTAAATGAGAACCACGAGTTTTTACAAGTCGTGCAACTCAACTACTTGAAAGTGAGGTAGGAAAATGGCTTATGTACTTGGCCTTAATGCGAAAATGTACCGCGAAGCGTCCAGCACCTGGTACGAATTTTCAAATGTTCGTGATGTTACCCTGAACTTGGATCGCACAACGGCAGATGTCACTACCCGAGGCGGTAATGGCTGGCGTCAGAGTGTTGCGACACTCAAAAACGGCAGCGTTAGTTTCACGATGGTCTACGATACCGCAGATGCAAACTTCACCGCTGTCAAAGACGGTTTCCTGAATGATACGGATATTAAATTCGGTATCTACGACGGTGATCGTACAACATCCGGCACGCAGGGACTCGAAGCGGACTTCACGATCACAGGTTTTACGATTAACGAAGGACTTGAAGAAGCAATGACCGTTGATGTCACGATTGAAACGGCTTACAGCTCCACTGCACCTGATTGGGTAACCATCAGCTAATGAATTAAAACGAAAGGGCGATAAACAACATGGCAAGTTTTAAAGATACGGAAGGACGCAAGTGGACAGTACAAATTAATGTGCTGGCCTGTAAACGCGTCCGTGATGAACTGGGCGTTGACCTGGTGAACCCAAATGTGATGGAAACGGTAAGCGAGATTGCCGGTGACCTGATCCGATCTATCGACATCCTGTACCTGATCTGTAAAGACCAGGCCGAGGAACGAGGGCTTTCGGATGAGGACTTCGGCAGATCGCTGGCCGGTGAGGTCGTCGAGCAGGCAATCGTTGCACTCGTTGAAAGTCTTGCGGATTTTTCCCCGAACCCAAAGCAGGGCGAGCTGTTGCGGGAGACTTGGAAAATCGGTTACACGCTAGCCAGGGACAAGCAGACCGAGGCGATAGCCAAGGTGATGAGCGAGGATCTGGAAGCGGTGATGGAAGCGCAGTACGACGAGGCACTGGCGAACATCTCGCAGAAGACGCCTGGAAACTCATCTGGACTTGTGCAGGAATCTGCGGAGTAGAACCGTGGCGGTTTACGCTGCGGGAGCTTTCGCAAATGCGCGAAGCTAGAGAGCTTAGTAATTGGGATCAAACAGCGAGTCTGATGGCACTGCTGGTCAATATCAATTCGGCCAAACATGCCCGCAAGATGACGGCTATTGATTTTCATCCGTATCGAAAAAATGAGCGAAGGAAACCTGATGCCGAAGGTGAAATCACTAACCTAAAAATGCTGCTCAGAGGCGATCCAGATGGGTAATATCCATGAAGAACTAAAGCGTCTGTCAGGCTCGTCGTTTTCCCACAGCACTGCGAGTCGTTTTGTGGTGCGTAACACAGCCCGCAGCATTAACACAGCCCGCAGAGCCGGCCGTGGCCTGTCGATGAAAATGGATAAGGTCGTGTTTAAGCAGGATCGTGCCGTCCGACAGCTCGACAGGAAATATGAGATGCTGCTGTTTAAGTTTGGTGGCAGTGTTCACACCACCGCTAAACGTAATCAGAGATACCGCCGAAAGCGAAAGCCTGATCCAAAGCTCATCTGGTGGAACGGCCAAGTCTACAAACGCTGGGCGTATAGCGAAGAGGGCGACCCGCCGTTTGCACATGTTAATCCGGTGCTGCGTAAAGCGATCAGCTTCGGAGTCGATATGAACAGCCTATCAGTTTCTATTGGCCCACTACCACAGACCAGAAACATTGCGGCACTGCTTGAATACGGTGGTTCACAAGTGATGAACCAGAACTGGAAAAAAGATGATAAGGGCAGACTCATCATTGGGCCGAAACATCGCCGCAGAATGGTTGTTCGCTACAAGGCACGACCGTATATGCGTCCGGCGTTTTCACAGGTGATCAGCGTGACCTTGCCGAAGCTACTCGCAAAAAGCCGGCTTAATCAGGGTTTAAAAGATACCATCTTGGCGCGTGCACAGGAGTCAGTTAAATGAGGCAATCGCCATCCAATCCGTCCACTGTTCGTGCCGGTGGTGCATATGTCGAGTTGACGTTACGCGACAAAGTGACAACAGGGATGCACGCTGTCGAGCGTAAACTCGCACGCTTCTCTGCAAGGATGAACAACGTCGCCAACCGCATGCTCGCAACCGGAGCGATGTTTGCGACACCGTTTATTGCAGCCACAGTAGCGTATGCAGGTTTTGAAAAGCAGATGGCCGAAGTGTCGACCATGCTTGATAAACCGGAGCAGCACATGCAGCGGTTTAGCGATGCAGTTCTCGATATGAGTCGCGAATTCGGTGACTCAACCGAGAGTGTCGCACGCGGTCTTTATGACATTCTCTCAGCAGCCATTGCCCCAGCGGATGCACTGGCGGTACTAAGCGTATCGGCCAAGGCAGCGGTCGGAGGGCTAACCGACACGGCGACGGCGGTCGATGCCATCACGACGATCTTAAACAGTTTCGGCATGGAGGCCAGCGAAGCTAACGATGTCGCGGACGTACTGTTTACCACCGTCAAGCGAGGTAAGTTGCAGTTTAATGACCTTGCACAGTTTATCGGAAAAACCACTTCGTTTGCCGCGCTAGCCGGAATCGAACTGACCGAACTCGGTGCAATGCTCGCCACAACAACGCGTGCCGGTCTTCAGCCTGAGATTGCGGTCACGGCTACGCGTCAGTTTATTGGCAGTATTATCCGTCCAACGAAAGAATCAGCTAAGCTGTTCGCAAAAATTTTCGGAAAGGAGATGAACACCAGAATACTTAAAACGTGGGGCGGTGTGCTCGGCTTTCTCAAACGTATCTCAAAACTGGATACCGAGACGCAGGCCAAGCTGTTCCCGAATGTGCGGGCAGCGGCTGCCGCTTTGACGCTCACTGCTAATACCGAAGGATTTGAACAGGATCTCGGTTATATGATGAACCGAGCCGGTGCGGCCGAAGAGGCGTTTAAGAAAATGGCCGAGACTGCTTCTTTTCAATGGAATCAACTCAAGCAATCAGTTGTTTCTGTATTCACAACCATTGGTGAAGCCATCGAACCGATGGTCACTAAAGTCATGAAGGGAATAAATGTCGTACTTGAGGCTATTCTTCCCTGGATTAAAGCGAACGGCGCATTGTTCATATCCTTAGTCGGTATTGTGGGTGGACTACTCACTGTCGGCGTAGCTATCAAAGGTTTAACATTTGCATTAAGTGGGTTTTCGTTCGCATTCACCGCAATCAAGTTGCTCATAACCGGAGTAATGAAGTCGTTTATCCTGTCATGGAAGTTGCTGAAAAAGGCTATGCTGGCGGCGTTCGCAGTTGTCACCAGTCCTGCCTTGTTGGGTATGGCTGCTGGACTCGGGGCGGTAGTACTGTTGGCCTCCGAATTGGTCAAGCTGTTTGGCGATAGCCTGGTCAATTCGTTTAAAAAGGCGAAACATGATGCCGGCCAGATGGTCGAAGGCATTACCGCCGCCCTGCAAACCGGCAACATTAAACTCGCAGCGGAAATCCTAACCGCCGGCGTGGAGCTGGTCTTTACTGAGATGATGAAAGGTATAAAGAACGCCTGGACAACATGGACAAACGAACTAGCCAAAGGCCTGTTTGATTTTTGGACGTGGGTGCAGGTACAGGATAAAAAAGCAGGGCAGTGGGTGAGTGAAGGATGGAGTCATATTCGGGAACTTCTAGACGACGTAAACCCATTGCAGCCGGACACGCCGGAGTATGACAGGATTATGGAGAAGAAGCGGTTAAGGGATTCGATACTTAGCGAGGGAGAAAGAGAGTTTTTAGGATCAGATCCAAACGTATCGATGAGGTTGAACGAATTTCAGCTTACCGAGGAAGAGGAAGCCTACATAAACAAGTCTCGTCAGGAGAGGCTGAGCGAGTTTTACGATAACGAAAGGGCAACTATAAACAACGCATACAGTAAAAGCATTTCCGATTTAGAGAAGTTCGGCAAACAAGTTAACGACGAACTGACCCGTCAGCTCGAATCAGAAATCCGCACCCGAGAGGATGCCATCGACAAGAAACGCGCTCAGTTAGAGAAGCTCACCGCCCAGGCGACATCTGAGTGGGAAGAATATAAGGCAGAGAAAGCAGAAGAGGAGAGGCTCGCCGCGCTTGCCCTGCCAGAGATTGACGATAACAAGAAAATCGAAGACGCCATCGCCGGAGTCCGTGGGGCACTGAACTATGCCGCAGCAATTCGTTTAGGACTTGAGGCTGGAACAAACGCGTTTGAAAATCTCGAAGAACGCAATACGAAAGCCAATGAAAAAGCTGCGGAGACGTTGTCCGGCGTAAAGCAATTTCTAGAAACAATGACAGGAGATTTGTAAATGGCAATAGATGTCATCGAAATTATAGGATCTGGAAGTTCGACACAGACTCCGCGACATGGCGTATTTGAAAAAAAATACAGGATTGTCGGAACGTCCGACGATGCGGCAGCTCGAAGTAACCTAATGGCAACTGCACCAGCGTTTTATGAAGGTCTGCCTGTCGGTGAAATTAAGACCGTTCCAATCGACTACAAGGTCTTTGAGGCAACGGTGTCTTATAACAACCGAGAGTTTGAAAGGCTGCATAGCACTTTCAACTTTAATACCCTTGGCGGCACAACACACATCAACCACTCGCTTGAGACGGTAGCAAGTTACGAACTGGTTGCCGGCCTAGAAGCTCTAGATTTCCAAGGCGGCATCAATGTGGATGGCGACGATGTGAAAGGCGTGGACGTGACGATTCCATCGCTGATATTCACCGAAACGCACAAATATTCGCCGGCGATTGTCGCGGCCGGATTTGTCAGAAACATCATGGAAGTCACTGGTACAGTCAATGACAGCGTCTTCCGTGGTTTCGCATCTGGTGAGGTGCTCTTTAAAGGTGCAACCGGACAATACAACGACAGCCTAATCGCCGTTACATATCAGTTTGAATGTTCAGCCAATCGAACAATCGACGTTGTCGGTACGGCGGTTGAAAAACCTGGACATGACTATATGTGGATTAGTTATGAAAACCATGAAGACGAGAAGAAAAACGTGGTCACCCGTCCCAGAGCAGCCTATGTAGAAAGAATTTACCCGCGCGCAGACTTTAATAAGCTCGGTTTGCCTATCGAACTCGTGGGCGCAGATCGCGGACAGGATTTAGGATTTTAATCGTGCCACAGCCGCTTCAAAACCGATCAATTTTCTCAATATCTAAACGCGACGTTGATGAAATCATCGAAGCAACGAACATTGTGCGTGGCTCTAAAGTCCGTGTGGAAGGAAGCCCATCGGTTACCGTGGCCTCATCGCCAGTGATGTTGAAAGCGAGAAACGACTCGGCCACACTCGCACCAGGTAGCGCCGTGGCTATCACCACTCCGCTTAACGATGCTGGGCAGGGACACTCGCACGCGGTGGGCAAGTTTCGCAGTCAGATGGCAGTCGCCTGCACCGCCGCATATTTAAATACAGCCACAGATGCGGTGGATAATTTCCCCACAAACCTGGCAGTAACAAAAAACACGATCCGTGCCGGTGGTGTTGGCGATGTGATTGTGTCAGGACTCGCATACGCCCGTGTGGATCTCCAAAGCGGTGACGACTCCGTCGCGGTTGCACACGACGGTGTGGGCATGCATGGACTGTTTAAAGGCGCAGCCAATGGCCGAGCAGGGGCAAGAATCGTGGCAAAGCCAACGCTACTCGGAGAGCAATGGTGTATTGTCCAAGCCGGACTATTCCCGCCGGAGTTTGCCAATAATTACCGCTGCGAACTTGCCGAAGCACTGACCACCAGCGATGCGTCAGTGAGCGTGGACACGCTGATACCGCTCGATGGGATTACCACCACTGCTTCGAGCCTCACTGCCTACAACACCCTGAATCTCTCAGGAAATGACAACGATAATGCATTTATCACCTACAACGACGCACAGGGTCGATGGGAACTGATCGAGGTGCAATGCTAAAATGGGGTGCTGCGAGAATACTGGCTGTCTGATTTTCCAAGACGACTTTATCCGCACGTCGCTTGAGACGCTCACCTATTCGAGCGAAACCGCTACCACAGATGGCTGGGTGGTGACGATGACCGCCAGTGCCACGAGTTGCCAGGCCGGCGATACAATCTCTGGGGAATCCCAGCTCGATTACGAAAAGTATTACTACTACGTTGACGACGTTGACGGTGATGAAGTAACCGTGCTGTTTCTATACGGCCCGTCCCAAAGTGATTCAAGCCACTATGCTCCGTCTTGGCAAGGCATCACCACCTTTGCCGTGCGGAGGCTCGGAACAAGCTACGCAACACCGACCGCAGCAGGCTCTTCAGCTAATTACATGTGGGGTGTGACCGATGACGGTCTTACCGGACGATCCAGTCATAAACTCGAAGTCACAGCGATGGCCGGCAATGAGAACTTCATCTTCGTTGGCGAGTGGGAGAAGGATACCGACAACTATCAAACGGAATTGTTGACCAACTTCAATTCAACGACCGATGAAGCAAACCGCTGTGTGTTTCGAGATAGTGACTGCACTGACTGTTATTACACGCCGGAGTCGCGAGCTGACGGGTATCAATCGTTTATCGATAGTGATTTCATTACGACGAGTAACCTGCTGAGTCCGACTACCAATGAGAGCAGCTTTGGTATTGAAGGGTCGATTAACCTGCGTGGACAGCTTGCCGTAGGTGACCAACTAACCTGGCGAATATGCCAGAAAGTGTGGCCGGGAGATTCCACGCGTGTAAATATCATTGCTTCGGCTGGCGGTAGCGAGAATAAACCTGATCAGGTAATAGGGACAACGGCTTACGGCAGCGGCTATACCTACGCGGGTGACAAAGTCGCACTTAATGTCTCCGACGGAAAAGCGATTAAATCGATTTCGTTTCGCTACAACGATGCAGAGAGTGGAAAAGAAACATGTGACTCATGTGTCGAAACCCAGTGTGACGAACAAACAGCAGAGATGATGTTCGTTGATACAAAAAATCGCACTGATGTTGAAAAGGACGTGCAGATCGGATCGCAAGCAGGGTTTTGTGGTACGACAACTGCCAGTAGCGTAACAGGAAACATTACCTACTCCGCGACAGGATCGTGTCTCCCGTCCAGCGGGACGGCCACCGTAAAGCCCTATCGAGGCAGTAGCACGACCACCACCATTAGCGACAGCGGCTCTGGGTTTGGTCAAAGCTCCCGTCCCACAGGCGACACAAGCGACACAAACACGGATACCTTCGGACTCTACTCGGAAATCGATGTGACGGTGAGCGAAGGGGTCGTTGTTACCCACGGTTATCAGATCAAATGTGGTGATGCTGATGGAGATGGCTGCTATATCAAATTCAGTGACGCCGGAAGTGAGGTGACTGACCCGAATCATCTAGTCAAAGACGGCCACAGTTACACGATGGGTTACTGTGTGATGCCGTATCTGTACAAGTCAACGACAGACCCTGAAGGAATCTACTGGCGTACAGTCGCTTACATCAAAAGCATCACGGAGGGGTGGCAGGTCTGATGGTGTTTACTGATTTAACAACGAAGATCTACGGTTCAGCGGCTGGCGAAAACGCTGTGATCACACGCTATGTGCGCGGTCTGAGTACCTATAGTCAGGCATGTCAAACGTGCCAGCCACAAGCAGAGTGTATCGCCTGCATTGATGACCAAATGGCAGAAATTTTTGCGGTAAAGTGCAGTGACTTCACCGATGCCACAAACACCGCGTGTGCAGACCGAATTAACGGCACGCATACAATACGCTTAATCGCCGGTCACCGAGGGATGCTACAGGGCGACGGAGGTGTCGTGTGTTCAGGGTCGACATCTATTGATGCTTGCAACACAGCCGGCACGCAGTACATCTGTGCTATGTGCGGCCCTGGTAACGCACCAAATGGCAACTGTGCTGCCTGTACAGAAACACACGCTGCCGGCCCACCAAAAGTATGTAAGACGATAGTTGATCCCCCGCTCCAAACAACGAGCCTATCACTGAGCTTGTACTTTGGTGGCGGTTTTCTGCTAAGGCGAATGAAACGCGTGAAGCTCGGCGCACGCTGGATCATGGTGAACGACCCTCTCGCTATTCCGCGTGGTATCACCGTTGCCATGACACTCACGGCACAGCGACCTTGCGTTGAAAAGAATCAGGATACGGCAGAAAGTCAGTATTGCGTGTTTAACCTGCCTATCGCCACGGATATCGACTGTCTGAGTGTCGCAGATCTGCAAATACCGCTGTTTGAAATGAGCGTTGATGGAGAAGTGAACAGCCATTCACGCTGGCGTTTTGGGGGGAGTGTGTCACTCACAGCACTGTCCAACACGACGTTCGCAAGACCGGCGGCTACAGCCGGTGCAGGTGCGGACATTGGAGGTGTCGATGTCGGATAAACACCTGTGCCAGTGTGTCTGCGGACTGATTGTCCCGATGGCAAATGACGACTATCCGCTGTACTGTTTTTGCGGAAATGTGACCTACCGCAGTAATGACGAGATGCCAGGATTCTGGAGGCGAGCCAACACGTTTGCCAGATCTGCATTTAAACACGTCGTGACAGGTTTAGGAACAACACCAAAAGACGAACTGCTTCGTCGTAAACGGATTTGTGGCGAGTGTGAGTTTAATCGAGAAGACAAATGCTTACAGTGTGGATGCCGGCTGGCCGGCTGGCCGAACAAGCTCGAGTGGGCATCCGAACGCTGTCCCATAGGAAAATGGGAAGCAGTCGAAAAGAAATAATGCCGCAGGCATTATCTGGAAACATCGAAACGAAACTACAGAAATAAAATAAATAAAAAGGGGAAATCATGGCTGCAATCACCTGGCTTGGAACAGACAGCACCAGTCCAACGGATTTTGATACGACGAGCAACTGGTCATCTGGCGCTGTGCCAGGTGCAGGGGACACCGTCGTCTTTACGAGCACCTACAACAATGACTGCACAACGAATGTGAATCAGGGAACAACCGCATTTTCATCCGTCGTAGTTGAGGCCGGCTATACGGCCACAATCGGTTCATTCACTAGCCCGCTGATTGCTGACCCATCGAAGTTTGAGTATCACGGTGGGGGAATTATCTGGATCAAGCTCGGGTCGACCGGCATTCCGGTAGTCGTCTCTAACAGTGGTGCATCGGCCAATGGTTCTTATGGCGTCAATCTGGAGGGAACAGTGTCGACGCTGACGGTATCCAATGGCAGAGTTGGGTATTGCACCCACACAGGGCAAACAGGCTCTGTAACCAATGTCCGTGTATCAGGTGGTGTCAGCGTCCTCGGCTCAAACCTGACATCAGTAACAAACGTGGATATCTCCGGCGGTGAGGTTGAAACCCGCGAAACCCCCGCAACGGTAAAAGTCTACAACGGTAAGTTCAAAACTGCCGAAGATGCGGGAGTGTCTACAAAGCTCACGCTGTACGGTGGGTCGGCGGTCCTGGCTGGCACAGGCACAGTCGCGGACCTGCTACTTGATGCACCTGCTGGTAGCACCGTGGATATGACAACCAGTGGTATCGCACGCACGATTACCGCCTTTAAGAATAACGGCGGCTCACTTCTATACGATCCGAATGTGATCACGATCACAACCGAAACGGACGCTGACAAAGCAATCCGCAAAACAGTGGCAAACCTAAATGGCTAAACGTCGAAAACGAGATAGATCAGACAGTGTATCTGATGTTGAACCTGCAGTTGCTGAACCCGCAGTTGTTGAACCTGCGAAACCCGACCGCCAGGACAAAAAAGAATCTCGCACAGATCGACGCAGTGATTTGCTTGATGCCAAAGCTCAGCTGCAATCCGCTAAAAGTCAAAAGTGGAAGTGGTTGTTTTTCACAATCGCAGCCGGACTTGCAGCCTACATGGTGCTGTCAAGTGGCGGTGTCAGCGGAATCATGAACCTGTTCAAAGGAAAATAGTATGTCTCTTGTTTCTGATTTTATATCTGCACTGAAAAGTAAGCGTGTGATCCTGGCTACCGTAACTGCCGCAATGGTTGCTGTTAATACACAGCTGGAATGGTTCAGTGCTGAAACCCTCAATCGGCTGACCGCGATTGCAGGCTCATTGATACTCGGAGACTCACTTCGCGGGACAAACCCTGAGAAATAAAACACCACCGTCTGCCGGTCGTCGCGCCACTGGGCTGCTGCCCTCATTTGCCACTCGGCAGCCCTGACGACCGGCAGATTTTTAACAAAGATAATTCAATGCAAGATGTCATAGATTTTGTTTCGCAACTGGGTCTGCCAGTCGCACTAGTGATTATAGTAATTGTCGCGATTTATAAACTCGCCAGATACATTGCTCCGCTAGGACGTAAGGTGGTCCAGGAGCATGTTATTTTTCTCGATGCAACAAAGATGCAGCAGAAACGAACGGTTGATGCGATTGAAAAGCAAACGGATCTTCTCAGCGGCTTAACCCGCACAAACAAGTCGCTGGTGCATCTGGCAGACGCTGCGGAAAAGGCGATAGAAAACGAACCTGCCGAGGCAAAAAGATGCCTCGACAGGATGCGTAACCTGCTTACAGATGAATAGGAATAACCTCGGCGTTTACTGTCACTTTGATGTCGACGCTTTTGGCTACCTTGATCAGCGTATCCCACTTCGCATTGTTCCCGTTATTGATTCCCCACCATGTTGGTGGTGCAATGCCAGCACGTTTAGCAACCTGCGTCGGGTTTAAATTTCGATTACTCGCCTGTCGATTGATTAACTTAATTAGTTGTTTCTTCGTCGTCACCGTTGTACTCCATCGTTAAGATTGTAGCTCTATTTTCAGTTGTGTTATCCAAACCCGCAGCTTCCAGTCGCTCTGCCATCTGCTCAACCGTCAAGCATATTTTGATAATCTCATGGCCTGCGGCCTCGAACGAACTGATTAGTGAATAGTGCATATCCAGATATTCGTGGTAATTGTTGAATTCGAGATTGTCAGTGAAAACCCGCCATTGCTCGAAGTCATCACGCGGGAAGTCCCACACGCAAACAGGTGCTTCGTTACTCATTGTTGTGCTCCATATAATTGTCCCACTGAGACATCACTGAGCTAGATATTACCGTATCACCGTATGTCACCGTATGAAATATGTCTGCACCAGAAGCAACAGATCTGAGCCGTGAGTCGAAGGACGACTCCCACCAGTCATGGAGCTGGCGAAGTGCTGCATCTTTATCTTTGACTAACACCATCTCATACCCACAATCGTTTAAATAATCGTGGCTGGATTCATCTAGAGCCACATAACATTTATGACAATGGACTCCGATGCTGACAGCCGTGGACACACTGGCTTCCGCTTTATTTAAGAACGGTTGTTTGAATGTCTCTGTAATATTACTCATTGTTGTGCTCCATTTCTAATGCTTATATCCGGCTGCTATGTTCCATTCCTCAAAATCCCAGTTCACCGCGATTACCGGATCAGGATCGACCGGCAACTCTTTCAGCCAATCTTCATGTTTAGTCGCCCAGTCATCAAATACAAATTCGCAGCATGAAGGCGTAGACTCATCAATTAATGAGTTGATGAAATCTTCCGACCATGTTACTTTTGCAAGGCAACCCTCAGGGTGATCTGCCCACGGCGAATGGAGATGCGCGATTCCTCTGTAAAACCGTGTCTTTCCCACCACCCGCACGTCCCTGATCAAAAACGATAGGACGTTGTGACCGCAGTGTTTATATGGCTGATAGCTACTTATTCTCAATTGTTTCATTGTTAGTGTTCCTTTTGTAATAAAAATGTTTTATTTCCAGTCGAATACATACTCCGCATCAAGCAAATCGTTAACCCGTTCGCGGATCTGTTCGCGCGGCAGATTGCGACGATCATATGTTAACAGTGTTTCCGCTTCTGCCTTTGTTTCACACAAATCACAGGTGTCACACTCGTGCCAAAAATAGTCCAAAACGAAATCAAGGAACGATTCAGCCTCACTTTTGGGAATTACCTCCATCACGCCGTTTTTCGTGATGGCGACGCACGGCCATGCCGCCGATGATACCCAGCCAGTCCCGTCCGGCCAGTCCTCTTCATCGTCCCCCCACATACTCACCCATTCCGCGAGATCGTCGTATTCTTCGTAAAGCCAATCAGTGGAATCTTCGTGATAATATGCGTTGAGCAGATCTGCTTCATCCCAAGCGATCCAAGCATACCCCGACGATGGAGTCGTCATTACAACTATGAGTGGGTAGTTTAATTTGGTAGTTTCGTTCGTCATCGTAGTGTTCCTTTAAAAATGTTTAACCTGCGTTTGCAGCTTCTGGATTCTCCTTCAAAAGTTTTGTTTCTTCGGCTGTTAGGCAGTCTTGGTGAACGCAGTACGCTCCATCGGAGAATTCATCCGGCTCATCATCACCGTAAACGCAGTAAGGCGTTATGTCCTCATCCAAAGTAATACCCTCGCCACACCGATCACATTCCATAGACATGCAATCTGCACAGGAATAGCCGTCACGATACTCTTTTGTCTCTTCATCGAAATGGTCAGCACCTACGCGATTCACAAACCGGCCGCTGCCAAACGCAGTGTCTTCATTGCAGTAGACGCACCGACTTCCCACATCTACTACTGCGTATTGCTCGCCAGCATAACTCACTGTTTTACTCATTTATATGTACCACCCTTTTTCATTGCCGGTGATACGCTTGCAGGTAAACCGTTCAACCCAATCTCTCATCGCATAGAATTCAAACCGTGATGTTACATAATCTTCAAGGCCAACAACAAATTGTTTGTAGAACCCTGTAAGAACCTCTGGAATCCATTCAAAGTCATACGCGCATTCACTAGGATCATATTCGCCAGCTATATTTTTGAGGCAGCGATCAGCATCATGCCAAGCAGCATCAATCTTTTTTGCTACGCGAATGCACCAATCACGCAATTCATACGTTCCGTTTAATCGTCGGTACTCGCGAATAGCTCCAGCAAACGAACTGGGATATGCTTCGTCCTTGTCGGACTCTGCTTCATGTTCCAGCACTACTTCGTAGATGATAAGTGCATCCATACAAATAGAATCCAGATTATCTTTTGTGTAAATCTTTTTACTCATTGTTAGTGTTCCTTTAAATTGTTGTTTATTTAGTCTTCTTCACATTCTCCTGCATCAAGAACCTCGACTTCCATAGCATCTGTTATCACACCTAAGTCATAGGGGTGACGGGAGTGAACATCCTTCAGGCGGTACGTTGGCGGAACGTGTTTATCAACATCTTCCTCCAATAGCCACCAGCTAACTCCTTCGCTGTTCTTGCCGCCATGCTGAACTAACACAGTACCCTCCGGAAACGTAACGTTCTTAGGGTTACTCCAATTGTTATTCTCAGCTTTATGGCTACGCAACAAGCGTATCTTCATGTTATTAGCGATTTCAATATCTTTCATCGTTTGTGTTCCTTTAAAAAAATGTTTAACCTGCGAAGCAGTCGCACTCGCAGTGTAAATATTCGACGTAGTCACCCCATTCCAATCCGAACATATCGATCAGATCGTCGCGTGTGAGTGGACGGTTAGTAAGAATCATGTGTGAAATATCCATTTAGTGTTCCTTTAAAAGTTAAACCTGAGAAGTTAAACCTGCCAACTTAAACCTGCCAACTTAAACCTGCGATCTTAAACCCGCGATCTTAAACCTGCGATCTTAAACCTGCGATCTTAAACCTGCGATCTTAAACCTGCGATCTTAAACCTGCGATCTTAAACCTGCGATCTTAAACCTGCGATCTTAAACCTGCGAACTCACATTTTTGAAATTTTGATTTTTCAAAAATTTTTCTTTTTTTTCGCATCCATGCCCGCTGATATCAGTGGTCGCTTATATGTACCACTGTTGATGCGTCGGACGGTATCGGATTGTTTCATATGGTTTGGTTGTTGTTGTCCTTATGGTTTGGTTGTTGTTTATGTCTCTCATGCCTTTATTATATCGGCAACTAATTCATTGTCAATAGAATATTCTAATAAATTGTGATAAAATTCTATAGACTATTTAGGGCAGATGTGCGATAATTCTATTATTGAGTTACCACGATAGTACGAACTAAGGACAATTCAAAATGTTTGAATCACTACAGGACGCATTCGCGAATTACGATAAATTCGCAACCGCGGAATTTTGCAGCAATTACATATTTGCAACGGATAAACAAAAAAGGGCTCAAGCGTGGAAGCGAGTATATGCATATGCGGAAGCTGTCGAAATCCCGCGCGATGTTATTAAGACGCGGATTCTAGATATTGAAACCATGCAACGGGATCGGCATTGGCAATACCATGAGGCACAATTAGACGCAAATAAAGCTAGACAGGAACTACAAAAGCGTACGCGCTTGTTTATCAATATTGCCGTTGCCAGTGCTGTTATTGTTTCGAGCGTACTAATGAGTTAACCACCTACCTATCTATATATAAAGGAATTTTAAAAATGCAAAATTTACGATATTTGAAAAAAGTGCGAGACATGATTATTGATGCGCGTAGTGCCATGATTGAATCACGCCAGTATCGCCAGTGGTATGATGACCTAGCAGACATTGAAAAGGCTACGGTTGATTACAGTTGCGGTTATCAATCGCGCTCGCTGCGAATCGCTGAGCAGCTTGAATGGCGATATTACGCCCCATCAAAAACTAAATAACCACCATAAATAAAGGACCACTAAAATGACGACTACAAAAACCAAAAAGCGAAATGTACAAATCGATTTTGCCAACGACTATAAAACAGAAATTGCCAACGCAACAAAACCGATTATTTTGGATTATCGACTTGGCGCGCCGATTGTTCACATTCCTGCAGGGACAAAGCTATCTGGTAAGTTTACAGCGTCAATTGATTACACCATTCATTGCACTAAGCTACTTGCCGATGGTGACCAAAACACGAAGTTAGCTAAAAGTAATAACTCAGATACTGACTATCGTTCGTTTGGGTTATCGTTAGCGCCACATAAAATCAGTGGCTATAACACTTGCCCCAATGCGACAACGTGCGCTGACACGTGTTTGGATTTAACCGGTTTACGTTCTGTGTTTGAACGTATACATATAGGCAAAATTGCTCGAACTATCGCATTCTTTAAACATCGTCGCTGGTTCTTGAATCGACTAGAAACGGAATTAGAGAACAAGTGTAAACATGGCGTGAAAACTGGTTATATACCATGTTTTCGTTTGAATATGTTTTCAGATCTGCCGTGGGAAAAATGGATTGATATGCCTTACTTTTATCGTTACCAGTGCTCCCGCGGATATTTTTATGATTACACGAAGTGCTTGGAACGATCCGGATTACAGGAACGCAACTATTGGGTGACAGCATCGCGCAGTGAAACGAATGATGCTGGCATTCTCGAATGTCTTCGTCGCGGCATTAATTGTGCAATTGTGTTTGGTTCTACCAGGGGAAAACAGCACGTAACATTCCCTAAACGATGGAACGATTTTGAGGTAATCAGCGGAGAATTGAACGATTTACGATTCCTAGACAAACGCGGCCGAAAACACGGTAAAGTAGTCGCATTAGAACTAAAAGCAGCAACAACGCGCGAATACTACAACGCGCTAGAATCCGGTTTTGCCGTTGATATTCACGCTGACGACCATCTACGCAACTAATAAGGATAAAAGACAATGGAACGCATAGTAAATGTGAAAACGTGTATTAATGAAGTATTAGCCACAATGGATAATTGTGAACCGGAAGATGGCCGACACCGCCGAAAATGGCGTAGGCATTACGATTTCCTATTGGATTTCAAAGCGCGATACGATGATATACGCAACCAATGTCATCCGCGTTTTAACATGGAACTCAGTGACAATATTAGAGAAGTAATAGCGATTAACGGACTATACAACAAGTCTGTTGGCGATTTAATCTTGTTGATCTAGTCACTACCGACAATTGAAGAGTTAACTGGCCGGAAATGCTATTTCCGGCCAGTTTTATGCGCTCGCATCAAAAAACGGCTTTCCAAATTAGCCCCTACCGAGCGCAGCAAGTGCATTAGGTATCATAGCCCATAACGCATCTAATCGCGTTAGCACGCATCTCAGGGTCTTACACGCAACTAGTGAACATCCGTCCACCATCTAGCATCATAACGCATCAATATTCGCTTATATAAACCATAGCTTATATGAGGTGCATAATTGGTGTACGCATGTACACTAGTATACGCATGTACAGTATACCCCCCCATCGGGGGGGGTCAAAGGTACTACCTGAGAAATGAGCAGCTGACA
>Ga0208919_1000786_pt1 | contig 19900 bp, 31 predicted proteins | sample 4_EtaG_FD_184076 | JGI IMG/M metagenome (GOLD analysis project Ga0208919, IMG submission 184076) | Marine viral communities from the Subarctic Pacific Ocean - 4_ETSP_OMZ_AT15127 metaG (SPAdes) (version 3) | ecosystem: Environmental > Aquatic > Marine > Oceanic | place: Pacific Ocean | collected...
CCTTAACGGAATCACCCATGTTAGCAATTTCTCCAAAGTAATCAGAATTAGTGATTGCTTCAGTGATAGATGACTTGCGAAATGCAAGTTGCACCTGTTTGCTATAAATAACTGGGCTAAAATTACCGTTAGGAAGGTTACCATAACCTGCCGCAGTAGAAAATGCCATTATATATCTCCTATTTTAGCATATTTTACAGATGCAAAACATACAAATGTATTAACAGGGCTGACTTACGCTAGGTGCATATCGTATAAGCTGTACATTCCTATAGTCAATGGGCTATCTCTATCAGGTAATCTAATAAAATATTGTTGTTTGCGAAATATATATAAGCACAGGTAATCACTGATTGTGGGCTATACTTATATTATATTATATAGTTATACTCATAAATTACTGTTTGTCAACAGTTTCTTTTGGAACTTCAATAAAACTAAAGTTCACACTAAAGGAACGTCTTTCCCCTTCAGTTTTAAATGGATAAACACAGTGAAATAATTCTGCAGGAAATACATAAAAATCTCCTACCTGTGGTTTGACCATAAAATTTGTTTGGCTATATCCTGATGGTGTGCCATGAGCAAACTGTATATGCCCATTAGCAGGATGATGGTCTTTGTAATCTTCTTCCCACTCTTTTTCGATACCATCAGGTAATCCTAAATATCCAACACAAGACATTCTAGCTCCTGTGTGAATGTGTAGTGGATTATATTCATTTTGAAATTGTCTTACAAACCATCCTGAAACAATCTGTATTCCATAATTAAAACTTTCAGTATCTAACTTTTGTGTACCAAAAGAATGTCTATATTCAACATAGTTATGTAGTCTTCCTATAAATTGTGAACACTCATCTAGCCATAGTTGTTCTATTTCTTTAGTAAACTTTAGTTCTTGTTTTACTTTACCTACTAAATTATCTGACCAATCTTCTAAGTCAGGACTCATTAACTTATTCATTTTTGTTACAAAAGAAGGTGTCATTTTTTTGTATCCCATTACAGGACCAAAAGGTGCTAAGTATTCTTCATCCTTTTTAGGAATATATATTTTACTGTGGTGTGCCATATCTATTCCTATCTCGCTGAACCTGATACATCGTAGATAAACTTACCACTTCGTATAGACTCCATTATAGCTTCTGCATTTTTTTCATACTGTTGAGCAGACATTTTTTCTACTTGAGATTCTTTAAATACATTCTTTGTGTCTTTTGTAGCAGGTTCTGATCTTTGAGTTTTTGGATTAACACTTTTTGCAGCTTCATTTTTTGACACTACATTTTTTGTTATGCCTTTATCGGCTTTATATAAATCTATTGCTCTTGCTGCTGATCTTGCATCGTTGTCATTATCATATAAAGCATCTTGTACCCATTTCGGTTGTTCATCTGCCCATTCGTGAAACTCATCACTATCTCGGATAGCATTAAAATCGGGGTGCATACGCATTAATGCGGCTTCTGCTTTTTCTTTTACTGCCGTAGTCTGCATCTCATCTATATTTTTCATTCTATCTTCTAGATTTTTAGCTTGTTCCATTGCTTTTTTAGTAGCAATAGTTTCAACGATAGCAGCTACATCAGGATAATCTTTTGCCCAAGTTTCAATATCTTCATCTGACTTAGGCAGTTTTATATTTTGTTTTGTCGATTCTGATAATTGATTTTTAAGACTATCTATTTGTTTTTGAAAGTCTTTTTCTTTTTCCTGTGTATGTCTTCTTAAATCACCATATCTTTTCTTAAAAGTTTTTTCTTCAGCCGATGCAGGTTCTTTTTCTTCAGGTTCAACTGTAGTTGACTCTGCATCTTTTTTTTGTTCTTCTATTAACTGTTTTAGTTCTTCTTCATCGTTCTTTTGTCTTTCTTCCTGAGTGTAAGGTTTACTCACAAATGCAACTTTTTTAGGTGTTGCTTCCTTTGTCATAGCTTCTGACATTGTATTCTCCTTGTTAGGGCTAACTGTTGCCATGTTGGTATGGGGAGTTAGGTAGCCAACTGATTGCAGGTTATTTTTTAGAAGCTAACCCACCACGCTTCATAACTTTTTTCTTCTTAGGTTTTTTATTTAATAATCCACCTTTTGATCTACTTCTTAAATTAGTTGTATTAACTTGTCCTGTACTTTTATCTCTACCACCTTGAGATGCATCTGCAATTGACTTACCCATTCCAGACCATTTTGATGCTTGTGCCTGTCTAATTTCTGCATCTCTTTTTGCTTTAGCTTCTGCCTTTCTTTGCTCTTTTGCTTTTGCTGCTGCTATATTTGCTTCTGCTAGTCTTTTATTTTGTGCTTCTAGTATAACAGCTTGTTTATTAGCTTCTTTTTCATCATCATCTTTAAATTGTTGTTGAAGGTTACTTTGAATTCTATCCATTGGGTCTACAGAAGTAGGATCTATTGTAAATGGTTGTTTTATTTCATCAAACGTATTTCCAGTGTCAATTGTTCCTGTATTTTCTGTTTGTGTAGCAGTAGAAGATACAGGTTGTTGATTAGCAGATACTGCAGCACTACTAGGTGTTGCTACTTGAAGATTAGTAGTATTTTCATCTACAAAACCTTGTTCATTAAACTGTTCTGCACTAATTACTTCATTTTTTATTTCTTCAGCCGCTTGGTCAAGACCATAAGTAGCAGGTCTAGCAATACCACTTGCATCTACTTTACCATCAACTAAATTAAAGTCTGTAAATAAAAATCCCGGAACTTTAATGCCTTTAATTTTATGATTACCATCTTTAATATATTGTGCAGCTTCTGCTGGATCAGTTATACCTGTTTCTTTCATAACTGCTTCAATAGCACTTTTAAAACTTTGTATTCTTTCTTGTTCTGCTTTTCTCATACTCTGAGGAGATGTTGTATCATTTTCTTTATCAGGTCTTACTTGTGCTGTTTCAACTCCTACATCTGTTACGTCTTCATCTTCTTGTGATGTTTCTGCTGGGTCTTCATAAGTATAACCTGTTTTTACTAAGTTGTCAAGTATTTTTGCATAAGCAGGTAGAGGTAAATCATCTTTAAAAGCTATATAACGTATTTCACCATTAGGTCCTACATATTTACGCAACTCATCATACGTTTCAGGCGATTCTCCTAATAAACTTTCAAAAGTTGTTCCTGTATCTTCTGTTGGTGGTTGCTCAGTTGGAGCATTCCTAAATGTAGCTTCTTCATTGGGAGATGGTGGAAAAGGCATTATAGGGTCTTCTGGTATACGTGGTATTCTTGCTCTCGGTCTTTCTGGTACTCTTCTAAACCCACCTTGTGTAATTCCTTCAACCGAACCCCCTTCTTGAAATTCTTGTGGCTCATCTTCCATTTCTAAATCATTTATATCAAAAGGTACATCATCAGGTATTGTAGCTTCTTCTGAATTACCCATCTGACCCATTTCTTCCATTCGTTTAAGACCTGCTTTAGCTTCCTGTCTCATCATCATAAGTTTTTCTAAACCTATAAACCTAACTACATCTGCAGGAAAGACAAACTCGCCTTCGCTTAGTTGTGCAGGTATATCATCTCTAACTTCTTCTTGTGAAGAACCTACAGGAACATCATTGCCTGATACAGGGTCAACTGTGTTTCCATCTTGTTCTAATCCACCTTCTTGAAATAGGCTCATTTGTTGTTGTAAACTCATATCATACCACCTTTATGTTTATCTAATCTAGGATTACCCTTTGTTTTTGTTTTACTAAATTTATATTTAAGTTGATCTGGTTCTAATAGCATATAGCTATCTGCCCACATATCTAATTGATCTTGTTCTTTTTCATTTCTATAAATATAAGAATCATATCCATTTTTATTTGCTACTTCTTTTATTTTATCAAACCACAATTTTTTATCTTCAGGATTATCTTCAGGTTTAATAACTCTATCTCTGTTGAGGGTTTTTTTACGCCTAGTTTGTTCTTTTAATGCACTAAGCACTAAATCTTTCCATAGTTGTTCATCCATTACTACAGCAGGAATGTATGATTGATTTAATTTTGAATCATAGTTTTTTATATCCATTTCGGCTGCATTATCAGACATGTAATATGTTACACCTTTATATTCTACTTTTGGTCTATTTTTTAAATCTGTCATAGCTTCAGTTGTTTGTGTCATATAATCCATTCCAGCTTTATCATCTGATGCAACAGCTAAATGATCAAGCCATTTTTTAGGCATTTTAAATGATTCTACGTCAGGAATACGAGCAGGTTTTAAATCATCTGCAATCTGTAAAGGAAAAGTTCTCTGTCCTAGAGCTTTTATTTCTTTTCCTTCAAGTTCGAGAGTAGGTTTCATTGTTTGTTCTACTACTCCATATTTGATTTTATTCATAGTATCTGCTTGTCCTTTTGTACCTACATGAATACCAAAATCAGACTCGCCCATTAAATTAAACTTATCTCCTTCTATTTTTCCTTTACCTAAATGATATACATTTTTTGTGTATGTTGTTGTAGGTTTTAGCGTTACATCTTTTGGTCTAATAATTATTTCATCTTCAAAATTACCCTCATTTAAATCTGCACTTGCTAATACGTCTTTTTTATTTACTTCATATTTTTCTAAAGGTGGATAATTTTGACGTTGATTCCAAGGTAAACTTTTTGGATCAAAGTCTGGATTTAAAGTAAAAGATGTTGGTATATCACTTGCATCTATATTATATTTTTTTAAATTGTCAGGGTCTAAACTTCCTGTCCTGTATACAATCATTTTTTCAGGGTATGCTTCTAATTTTTTTTGAGTTAGATCATATATATTTTTTTTAACTTTATTTAACCTATTTTCTGATACTACATCATACATACCAAATTCTTTTGTTCCACCAAAAGTTGTGCTATATAATAATTCTGATAAATATTCTCTCGCTTCATATGTATTTGTGTTAAATAAATCTTTAAAATAATCTGTAGCAGGTTTTCTTGTAGTGAATACTGTACTAAAAACTTTTTTTGTTGTTGCATCTAAGTTTTTTATATCTGCTGCTTTAAAAGCAGGAAGTGTTTCTCTAGTAACTTCTAATTGAGATTTAGGAAATTTTAAAGGTTCTTTGTATACTTGTTTAGATTTAGGTACATTAACTTTTTCTTTTGGCAAAGATTTTTTTATTCCTTTTTGTAATCCTTTAACTAATGCTCTACCTGAAAGAAAACCACTAATTATTTCTCCTGTCATTTGGGCAGGATCACTAGCATCTGAAGGTATACCTATATTATTTAACATTTGATCAAATTTATCCCTACCGAATTTTTTCTGTAAAAAATCTACTTGAGGTTGCACAGATTGTGCTATTGCCGATATATTTTTAGAACCATAGTTTATTGCTAAATCATTTACAAGTTTATTTAATTCTAGTATATCAGATGGTATAGCAGGTATACCAACAGCAACACCTAATGCTGTTTTCTTTGCTACATTAGGCACATCTTCTAAAATCATTTTTTTACGTAATTCTTTTATCTCAGGAGAATAAGGGTCAGGTAAAGGTGTAGGTAAACCCATCTGTGGTACTTTTATTGGTTTATCACCAAACACATCTTTAGTTTGTTCTGCTAAACTAACCATTTACCTCATCTCTTAATAATTTAAGTCTACGTAAAGATGCAATAGCACCTTGTGATCTATGCATAAGTATATTGTTGTCTGTTTGCTCTAATGCCCTATGCTGTTGTTGAATTAGAGCATCTATATAATTATTGAAGGCTTTCCATTGGTTGCTGTTGCTGACCATCGGCTTCAGTTTGCTGAGTATTTGCTTGTCCACTTTGTTGAGGTACTCCTGTAAATCCTTGTTCTCCCGGAGTGGGGGCTACTCCTGTTCCTATTGTGCCACCACCTGCTCCTGTTGGGTCAGCAGGATTCATACCTGCTTGTGGTGCACTTTGCTGTTGTTGGGGCATCATTTCTTCTGCTGGTTTTTGAAACTGTTTCATTAATTCTGCTTGTATAGCAGCATCATTCATATTATTTGTTACTTTTTCAGGGTCTAAGTCTAGTGATTTTGCAATCTCTCTAATAACATATTGAAACTTAGCAAAAGGTGCTAAAGCAGGATTACTCGCAACCTGTAAAAACTGCATTAATCTTTGACTTCTAACTTCATTAGCCATAAGACTTTCTGTACCTCTAGCTTTAACTTCTAAGTCACCTCGTATTTCAGGGTCAAAATCAAACTGCATATTAAATCTAAACAAACCTTCACCCAAAGGTCTAAGAAGATAGTCATCAACATTTTTAATAACAGTTTTAATGCTTCCACTAGCAGCATTCATTAACATAGAAATACCTGATGCTGTTCTACCTACACCTGTTACACCTGTTTGACCATGTGAAAATGATGGCAACCCCGTTGACTCATCAGCAAGTTGTCTAGCTTTATCAAATAACTGTAAATTTTCACCTGACACATTTGGAAATTTTGTACCAAAGATTGCTTGACCCGGAGCACCACCCTGTCTTCTAAATATTTTTCCGGGATATACAGATAAATCTTGACCCGGAACTAAATTTGTTTCATCAACTTCTATTAGCATATTACCTGATAATACAGCATTATCTACAGCCATTCGCATAAAGCCGTTCATTAGTGTCTGAGTATCATCCATGTTTTCGGCTATACCTACACCAAAGAATGAGTAAGGATTAAGTTCATAAGGTGCAGCTACATAAGGTATCTTAGCAGGTTTAAACGGATTAAGTACCATTCTAAGGAGTTTACCATTACATATCCAAGCATTTACTTGTATTTCTTCAAAGTCAGAAAATTCTTTTGGTATGTCTACTCCTTGTTCTTCAAGCATACTAATGTCACACATACCCCAATATTCAAGTACTTCAAATCGTTCTATACCATGTTCAGGTGCATAATCAGCTAAATCGTCTTCCCACGATTCTTTTGTGTAATTTTCACCTTCCTCTATAGCTTCTTCTATAACTTGTTCTCTAAAATGAGGTCTTCTTTTTAAACTACGTAACTGACTTCTTGACATTTTATGTCTTTCAATTACATACTGTGCTTCATCCATATTATTAGCATCTGGGTCAGGATAAAAATTCCAAACAGATACATGGCTTACTTCAGGTACTGTTTTAAATATAGGGTCATATTCTCCCTCTTCGTTCCAATTAGGATATTCTTTATCCACAGCAAAAGGACCTTTCATAACACCTGTACCAAATAAAGCCATTTCAAATGAAGTACTTCTTAAATGTTTATTAGCACCTGATTCTTCTAGTTGGTCGTGGATTTTCTTTTCCATACTTTTAGCCGCAACCATTGCAGGGCTGAATGTAACAGATGAAGGGGTAGTACCAACACCTTCTTTAATACCTTCAATATCTGATAACTTGTCTTTAAGAGGTCCAAGACTATCTTGTAAAGTTTTTTCAGTTGCTCCAGCAGGTAATTCGTTGCCATCACCGGCAAAACCATACGGAGAAGGCTTACTCGTAGATTCTCTAATTTCTTGAGGTTCTTTTGGATCAAAGTGTACATCTTTTACAACTCCTTCTGGTAACTCTGTAGGTTCAACGCTTAATGGGAATTTGTTACTAGCAAATAATACATCAACAATTTGACCATAAGCGGCTAATGTTTTAGTTTTTGTTACTTTAATAAATACACGAGATTTTTCAGCTTCTGTAAATTGTACATCCGAACTGTATAAACCTCTATAATTTCTATAGGAACGTAACCATCTTTCCTCATCATTCTCTCTGTAATTATCAGCACGTTGATATTTATCCATTATAAATGGTATAATACCTGACGTATCTTTATCTGAAACAACAGAATCTTCAGAGTCTTCTAAAGCAATTGCTTCGTCTTCAATCATAATTTCTTCTTCAGCCATAATTTATCCTTTAATATCCAAATGTTGAGTCTGCTACAGGCATTCCTGTTGAAGGTCTACCACGAGGGTCATAATCAAATACACTAAAACGAGGTCTACTCATTATGCCATATCTTAAAGCATCGTACAAATGGTCTTCTGCTTTAGTATCTACATCTTCTGGATTTTTTTTATCCAAAGGTATTGCAGGTAATTGTGCTATTATATTTGTACAATTATTAAAAAATATCATTCTAGGTTCTTCTGTAAACTCATCTACTTGTAGTCTTCTATGTATTTCATTCTTTCCTGACACACGAGAACCTTTACTTCTATCTGAGGGTCTCCACCGACACCCACGCATAATCATTTGTTCAGCCAAAGAAGGACCAGTATCGCCACGTTTATGCCAAAGACTAGAATCCAAAACACCATATCGAATGTTACCATCGCCTGACTCCAAATCTAGAACCATATCAGCTAAGTCTGTTGCTAACACTTTAGATACGTATAGTTCCCTGTAAACAACCAATTGTTCAGAGGGCGATACAGCAATCCATACAACACCTGAATAAGACCCATAACCATAATCACAAGCCCTGAACTTAACCCAATTGCTAGGTATTTGATAGGGTTCAACAACATGTATATCCCTATTAAACTCAGTAAATGCTGCACCTTCTTTAATATCCCAATCACCTTCCAAGAGTTGCCTACGTTGCTGTTCTGGTAAGGATAAGAGCATAGCTTCGTAGTCTCCAGATTCTGAGAGGTATGGATTGTCTGATAGTCTTGCAGGAATAAATCTCCGTTTGAATAAAGATTTTCCAGCTTTAGAATGTCCTGCTGGGTATTTAAGGACTTCTCCTGTTTCAATGTCTGTTGCATCAAATGCCTTTCCGTAAGGTGCTCGGTCTATAAACATCTTTTTAACCCACATATGCCCAATACCACCCGGATTTGTTGTAGCCCTCATAAATATTGGCAAGTCAGGAGCAGTAGAACGTAAACGTGAACGCATATAATTCCAAGCAAAGGGTGAACCCCACTGAGTTAACTCATCAAAGCCTATCCAACTAAATGCCAAACCTTGATAACGCATAACATCTTCATCTCTATCAAGGTAAGACATCCACAATCTAGCACCTGATGGTGCTACCCATTGCATCTTTCTTTCATACCACTTTATACCCTTCCAGATTTTTGGATATAATTCTTGAGATTTAAATATAAGTTCTCTCAATTCTTCTGTAGTATGTCTTAGTAGTAGTCCACTAAACTGTGGATGACCCATATATCTTAAAGGGTCTGCTAACATAGCATATGATTTGCCACCACCTGCTGAACCACCATATAAAACTTCTCGTTCACCTGCGGCTAAAAAATCAGTTTGAGGTCCTTTATTAGGTGCAAAAACTACATTTCTTTCTTCTACAGGATTTATTTCTATTTGTTCTGTACTAGAACTAGATACTATAGGTTTTTGCTCCTGTTCGACTTTCTTCAATTTCTTTCGCCTTGGAGATCGCCTTTTCTGCATACTCTGCCCACTTGCGTAGGACTCTAGCTTTGTTCTTACGTTGTTGCTCATCTTGTAATCTTTTCCTTAATCCTACGTGCGATATATACCGACCTGTTTGTGTAGATAACCAATTAGCTACTTCTCTAAAAGAATATTGTTTTATATGCTGTCGTGCTAAGTCTAAGTTATCTAATTCTATCTGTATTGGATTAAGTACGTCAGGATCATTTTCATCTACCTCATAACCAAAAGGTATTGTTCGAGCTATTTTAGGAATTGAAACCCACTTATTATCTTCTTTTATATCTATAGGTTGTGGTAGCTTCCATTGTCCTGCACTTCTAGTTGTCATCTTCCACTACTTGTTTTGTAGGCATAAGCATAACACCACCTGATGCTTCTACTTGTACTTTTTCTGTCTTTATTAAACCTGTCCTATCGAGTAATTCTTTAGCAGCAGACATCTTATCTCGTATACCTAGCTGTGTAGGGTCATCTATACCTGTTACCATAGCCACAGCAGCCTTAGGAGCGTTACTAGCCATAAATAATTGTGTAGCATCTAATATTTCTTCTTTCATAGACTTTATTATTTCATTATTATTAGAATTAGGTGAATAACCTGCCATAATTTTAGCATCTTTAATATTACCATTTGCTTCAGCAAACAATGCATCTAAAAACTTTTGTTGTCTTTCGGATAATTTTCTACCCATGTTTAATAAACTTCCTTTCCTTTGGTTTAAAAAATTCAGTTAAGTTCTTAATATGAACTTTTCTATGCTTTTGTTTTTTTAACTCAAGCCTATAGCTCTCATTCTTGATATGAGTCTGTCGGCTCTGTTTGTTACTTGGTTGTACCATCTTGAATCCTGCATTTGATTTCCTGCTTCTAGCCAATCGCCATCTTTGATAGCCTGTATCATCTTTTTAAATTTAGAATAGCGAGGATAACCTAAATTAAACATCATGTTACAACAAATTAACCTCACTTCTTCATTCATAGAATCCCAATCATCGTATACTTTTTTACAATCTTTAATAGTTATTTCTATGTCCTGTTCAAACCATTCCATAACACGATTGGCTGCAATAGATGTACCAATAGGTTTATCGTATTCTTCATCTGTTCCTTTAATTAAATGTCCTATGCCGCCTGTAAGTAATCCTAAATGGTCTAGGTATGTTACATACTTACATCCTTCATCTATTTTTAATTCATCGTGTAATCTATCTATAAATGTTTCCATCACTCACCCTTTTTGTTATGTAATATAAATAAAGATTCTATCTTCTTTTCTGTCTCTTTAACTGCACTTTCAGTTCTAACTGAACTTACAAAATTAGTCTGTATTTTTTCATTGGCATTTTTACAGTCTTCTTCTAATTTATCTACGTCTTTTCGTAATGTAGTTACTTCAGTATGTAGTTTAACAGCTACAACTAAAGCCCCTAAGAAAAAAACTAACTGTTCCCAATACTGTAATATCCCTTCCATATATTCATTAATGTACCTTTTCTTTTTCTTTTTTTCCTAGTACTGTATAGTAAGCATTTGTTATATGTTTTAAATCTTCTTTTAATAAGAGTATTATTTGTTGTGCGGCTAATAATTCTCTGCGTAAGGTTTCTTCAAATGTATCTTCGTGATTATCCCATCCGTTTCCTTTAAGCATTATCGCTTTCCCCCCAATGCACTAAATCCAAAGTATGCTCCTACTAATCCACACATACTAATATACTGTGTCATTAAAATACTCTCAGCTTCTGCCAGTCTATCCGGAAAAGCTAGAGTTAATACTGTTGTTATAGCCATTAAATAAATTAATACCCATGCCATTCTACGCTTATTAACTTGATAGGCTAACTTATCAGGTATTAAATCATCTGTACTGCATTTGCAGTTTTCATTTCCACACGCACAAGTCATTACTAAGTAGTTTGCCCATCATTAAAAAGGTCACGCATTTGTTGCAGTCTTTTTTGTCTAGTTTTAGCTAACATGTTTTTTCTTTGTGCTACATTAAAACGGTCACGCATTTGTTGCAGTCTTTTTTGATTAAGTAGCTTTTGTCTGTTTGTTGGTTTCAAACCTTGCAGTTTTCTTGCTTCATTTTGAAATTGCATTTCCCGTTCCAGCATTTCTTTTTGACTTGCACCACTTTGAGTTAGATTAAACATTTCTCTTGATCGTCTTTGATTTAAATCAAATGCAGCTCTTTGTGATGGGTCACCAAATCTATTAAATCCTCTTCTTTGAAAACGATTGTCTATGTTAAATAATCTACGCTGTATATCTTTCTCTGACCTACCTCGTGATAGCATTCTGTCTCTACTCTTTTTAAGCCTTGCATCTCTTCGGAGAGAGAAGTTCATCTGCTGCTTTTGTTGTTTAGTCAAACGTCTAGGTTCTTGTTGTTGCCGTCTAGGGTCAATGCCAGTAACAGGCATCATTGGAGAATCAGGCTGTCTTCTTCTACGTGTTGGTATAGGTGTAGCTGTTGGTCTACGTCTTGGAGGTACAGGCATAGGTATAGGAGGGCCTACACGAGGATTACGTTGTGGTTGATTTAAATTCTGCAGTTTTTTCATTGTAGAATTTATTGTTTTTGTGTCATTGCTTTGCATTGCTTTATCCAGCTTTGCTTCGTAGAATGATCTAGGGGTAGGTCTACTCATTTTATTTATCCTTTTTTGTTGTTATTCATTAACTGCATACCTGTTTTACCAAACCTGTATCCAAAGCTACTGCCTATACATATATACAAACATGTACTAAACCAAGGTGGTGTGCTTTCGTTTAGGAAGGTAAAACCCTCTGCTACATACGGCTGACTCCAAGGTAAGAAACATGCTACAAGAATGCCACCAAAAATAATTGTCCAAAATTCATCTTTCCACGAACCTGCCATTTGATTAGTAAGGTTCTGTTCCATTAACATACTTGATGTCGCTTCAGTCTCATAGACTTTTGCTTCAGCCTTAGCACGAGCAACCTTTACATCAGTCTCGGCTTTAGCTTTATCCATCTTGCCTTGTATATATGTTCCTGCTATATTAGCAATAGGACTTAAAAGTGATGATAATCCTAACATTTCTTTTTTCCTGTCAAGTATTTAATTTCCTTTATTTCAAAGTATGCTTCAAACCATTTAAATATTCTAGATAGAAAGCTATGGTTTTGCTGCATCTATACCCTCTACATATGAACTCATTCCTAATAATTCACCCATAGAGGTTATACCAAATGGCTTAAACAAACCATCTGTTATTTCCTGTTGTATCTGTATTGCTGTTAGTTTTACACTATCAGGCATGTTAGTATAGTCAGCCATGCCAACCATTCCTGTATCCATACCACCCCATGTGTCTGTACTTTCCCAAGTACCATCTATAACTTCCTGTACTCTTGAGATATAATAAGGACCCCAATCATCCATAATAGCTGTCAATTGAGTATCAGGAGCAAAAGCAATCATATCTGATGCTTGTCCAAATCCCATTATATTGTGCTTTGCAGCAGTTTGTAATGGAGCAGGACTATCTGTATGCTGTGTAATAATATCAGCACCTTGATTAATTAAAACTTCAGCAGCTTGTGCTTCTTTAGCAGGGTCATACCACGTATTAACCCACACAACATCTATATCAAAAGCAGGATTAATCTTTGTAGCCCCTAAGTAAAAACTATTAATACCTCGTATAACTTCAGGTATAGGAAAGGAAGCTATATAACCTGCCTTACCATTCTTACTCATCAGTCCTGCAATAACACCCTGTATATATCTTCCTTCATAAAATTTACTACTATAGACACTTACATTTTCGGCTCTTTTATAACCTGTTGCATGTTCAAACATTACATCAGGATACTCTTCTGCAACTTTTAATGTAGCATCCATATACCCAAAAGATGTAGTAAAGATAATATCAGTACCACTCTCAGCCATCTGTCGCATAATACGTACTGCATCAGGACCTTCAGGTACACTCTCTACATATATTGTTTTAACTTTATCGCCAAACTTTTCTTCAACCATAAGTCTGCCTTTATCATGCATGTAAGTCCATCCGTGGTCACCGACAGGTCCTACATATATAAAACCTACTTTTACTTGTTCTTTTGGTGTTAAGTTTGTTCCAGCAAATACTGGAATTATTATAAATAGTGATACTAAAATTGTTAAATAGTATTTTAAAAAACCCATAATGTTATCCTTTTAGTTGTTTTTATCTGATGATACTTTATTTTTTAATTGGTATCTTACAATTCTTTTCTGAAGCTGTTAGGTTCTCACCCTTTTTATATATCCAAATATAACTCCAAGTCTCTTCATTACACTTCTTGCTTAACGTAGATACTTGTGGGTCATTTAAAGGTTCAGGCATATGTGAACATGCTACTAATAGGGGAATAATAAAAAGTAATCTTACCATTTATTCATGTAATCTTCCTATACTGCCTTACTTTCTTTGCAATCGAACTCGGTTGTTTCACAAACTGTTTGCCCTGCTTTGTTCCTTGCCGTTTCTTCTTTGTCGTTGCCGCATACTGGGCAGGTGTCAGTGACTTTATTGCTTTCTCTGGTAAGTATCTTTCTCCAGTTTTCGATGAGGGCTTTCCAGACTTGGTTCGCCATTTTTGTTTTGTCCATGCTTTTAATGACCTTTGTGATTTAGCTAGAGCCACTTCGGTATCCTCCACCTTTGGCTTTATACTTTGATGCAAGTAACTGTGCTTTTCTAGCTGACCATTGACCGGGGTTACCCCCCTTACTTCCGGCTTTTATGCTATTAAATAAATTCTTACGCATCGTAGGCTGTGTATAGTTTCCTGCTTTATTAACTGTACTACCACCTTTGTTTAACTTTATTTTTGATAAGGCTTTAGCCTGACCTGCATGTAACTTACTTGCTTTCTTTAATCCCTTAACTACTTTTTTAATTGTTGTCTTAGCTTTTTTTATTTTAATCATTTCTTTTTCTTATGCCTTTTACAAAAATTAGATGCTGCTTCTATGCTGCCAAATCCCCATGCTTTTAATGCTAGGGCTTTACGTGTAGGTTCTCCATTAGGTTTTTTCATAGCCCCTTTCATTCCTGCAAAACGACAGGCAAATGAAACTCTTCGTGGGCTAGTTCCTTTTTTTAAAGGTCGCTGTAAGTTACCACCATCTTTCTTTTCAAAGTGTTTTCTTCCAGCTTCATTCAATCCCCCTTTAGGATTTTGATGTTTCTTTAAAACCATTTAAACAGACTCTCCTTTAGGGGGAACTTCTACACATACACTGTACCCTTCTAGATATTGAGGGTCTTTTGTTATACTGCTTCTAACTCTTGCTACATACTCTTGGCATTTATCCTGAGAAGTAAAAGGAAAATTTACCATTGGGAAGTTTACCCATGTAGCACTTTCACCTAATGCCCATAATATTGTTATTACAGGAATCCACATTAGAATTTAAACTCAAATCCTAGAGTAATATTTTCTCTTCCCCAATTAGTATCTAATCCTGAAGATACATACACGGATGTACTATTCATTTCTAGTAAATCGTATTCAGCTTTAAAATCCATTCCGTCATAAGCAAATTCCATAACGTCAAAGTCTACATCTGCTGATATAGAAAATCCGTATAATCCTATAGTTTTTCCTACTTGTGATGTAACAGTCGATGAATCAGAATCCATATCGTATTCACCTTTTACTTGACTATCTAATCCTAGTAATCCTGCCTGTGCAGTCAAAGGTAATAGTATTAGTAGTGGTAGTAATAAATTTTTAAACATAATCTTCCTTTCTTTTAATCTTTAGCATTTTTAGGTATGCAATAAACCTTGAGATATATCTTGTCTCCTGCCTGTCTTTGATGTAAGTCTTGCTGTCGCATTTTTCCTGCATATTCAAGGCATGTATCCAAATCATTGAAGTAGACATTTTCTTGTATATCCGTTCCGTGTAATATTACAAATAGCATCCATAACATTTTAGTTATAATAGGATAACATATATAATATTATTTGTCAAGCTATATTGTTCCGTTTGCCTGTAAACCTTTTATAACCAAAACAGCTATACCTGTTACAGCCCCCATAAATACAACAGCAGCAAAAATAAGTCCAACTGTATTTGTAATTTTCCTAATACGTTCTTGTTGAGCATAGACCATTTCCTGTCGTTGCTTTCGTATCTTTACCTGCATTTGAAGTAACTCATTCCAAGAGTTAGGTCCATGTGTAAAATTTATCCAAGTACGTAGTTCGTCTTCCATCTCCTGTGCTTTTTTCTTAGCAGCGAAAGCATCCATTGCTTCTTTTTCAATAGATGAATTGAAAAATAACTTCTTTAACAGAGGTGGATTCTTACTAATTACTTCTGCTTGTTTTATATCGGAGATAGCTCCCATCCATTTGGACAGGTCTCCTGTCATAGATTCTATTTCACGACCTGCAGCAAACCCCTTTTTAATTAAATTAAAAGCAGTAGTTGCAGCTGTCATAGCTGTAAAGGGGTCAATCATTTGGGGTGGGCTTTCTTAAACTTTAATTTATTGTGGTTAGGTTTTTTGTTGGGGTACTTTTATTCATTACTTATCTCCTTCTAACCAAGAATAAAAACTTTTTCCTTTTTCTTTTGATGTTATGGTAGTCAACCAATCAAAAAAAGGCACTAAAGGTTGTGTTATTTCCTTTGCTGCCACGTTTATTGTTTGTAGATCGTCTTTTACTATTGAACCTGCAAAAGAACTATCTCCTTCATCTTCAAATTTTTGTACCATATTACTTTTTCCTTGTCATGCCACCTTTATTCATCTTAGGTTTATTAACATTCATTTTACGAGTTGCTGTACCATAACCACCCATATTCATTTTTTTCTTTTTAGCCGGTCTTCCGACTTGTGACCCATATGTTCCTTTACCCTGTGGCATATTATAATTCTCCCCTTTTTTTATGACCTAGACCTAACTTTACCTGCACCTTGAGTACGAGCAAATGATCTATTTCTACGAGCTGATGAGATACCTAGATTACTCCATCTATTATCTCTTGGATTACCATTTCTATGTGTAACATCTTTACCTGTTACATTAACTCCACGTTTTTTCATGGCATTACGTGCAGCATTTCTACTGTCTCTTCGTTTTATCTGTTCAGGTCTACTGTGGTAGTTGTCATATTCCTTGCGATAATTACGTTTAAATGTCATTATTTCTTTTTTAGTCGAGCTAACAGTTCTTTTCTGTCAGGTCTTCTGCCTAGTTTCTTTTCTAATACTTTTTCAATGTCTATTTCAGCCAATCGCTGTTTAGCTGTTCCTTTACCACCAGCTATAAGATTGTACATTTTTTCTTGTTTCTTATTGCCATTATTTTTTTTAGTAATTTTAGATAATTTTGGTTTTTGTATAGGAGTCATAACTGTTACGGATATACCTGAAGGTTTAGAACCGTTTTCTTTTTTTTGACCACCCTTTGTGTTTATGACTGTTATTTTATTACCTGTTAGTGTAGCATCACCCATCTTTGAAGGTGTTAAATACGCAGCAGGTCCTAATTTTTTTAAGATCATAGTTACTGTAGCACCACCTAAAGCAGCAAGACCTACAGAAGTTAAAGGTCTTTTTCTTATTACACCTCTTATAGTATCTGTTATCTTTGACATACTTACATTGGGTGCTTTAGCTTTAACTTTCTTAGCTAAGTCACGTACTTTCTCATTAAGTGCCACTTTTTTTTGATTAGACTTTTGTGATAAGGCTTTATTTTTATCAGCAGTTAATACAGGTTTTTTACCTTTACCACTACTACTACTACTACCACCACCTTTTTTTGTTGTACTATTTTGTGTGCCTATTCCTGCACTTTTACGTAGTTTCGTGTTAGTAGGCGATTGATTAGGTCCTCCCGGTCCTCTCCCTAATCCTGTACCTTTTATAGCAGGTTTTGTAATACTTCCGGGTTTTATTATTTTTGCACTTGTACCTTTAACTTTAGATAAAACTTCTTTTGTCAAAGGTTTTTTGGATATAGTATACTTTGATATACCTAAACTTTTCATTTTTGCATTAATAGCAGCCTTTGTTCCCTCTACAAATAGTGTCGATTGTTTTGGTATAGTTACTGTGTAAACTTGCTGTGCCATATCTCTAGTTTCCTTTTTTTATGTTAGCGTAGGCTTTTGGACTAACCTTCTTTAAAGCACGTAGTCCTGCATTGTCTGAAACAGAACCCCCTGCAGCATACATATGTTTCTTTTTATTAGCCATACCACCATACATCATTTTCTCTACATTATTTTTGAGTATAGCTCCACCTCTATTTATACCCTTCTTCTTCTTCTTAAATAAATCCTTTACAGCACTTCCTATTTCACGAAATAAACTAGCACCCCTTGCAGTAGGTTTTGACTTAGGTACTTCAACTTCTTTTTTCTTACTAGAAGAAGAAATACCCATCGCATCTCTATAATTATTCATAGCTCTCTGTTTAATAACACTCAAAATTCTCTGCCTACCTTGACCACCCATTACATTTGTTCCACTAAGTTTATTTAAAACACTTTGAAGTTTTTTTTCTAAATCTGTCTCTCTTTTGGTTTTAGATTTCGATTTATCGCCCATCATAAAGATTTCAGTTTGATAGCGAACAGCTAAATCTTCCAAAGATTTGTCTTTAGGTGTTGTTACTTGTTTTTCTCTACTTCTATAACTTTTTAAATCTCCAAATTTCTCTTCTCTTTTTTTTATTCTTGCATCTAAGCTTTCTTGAAATAATTTATTTGAAGCATCTAAATCTTTATTACGAGAGATTCTATTATTTAAATTAATTTTCTCAGACATACTACTTCCTCTTCTTCATTTTTTCTTTAAGTCTCTTAGCCATGATTATTCATCCTTCTCTTTCCACCCTTCAGCCCTCATTGCTTCCTCTACATGCTTCAAAGTAAACTTTCTACCGTAATGGGCTTCAACAGCCTGTCGCACGTAGAAGACATCACTATGAGGAATATGCAATCGGTCTAGGGAATTAGTACGTATAGCATTATAAAATGCACTTAATACATTATCTGTGTATAGTTTTACTGATTTTTTCATAATTGTCAAGTGTTTATATTAATTTAGTACGAAATACTACTATTATAATACTATACATATACAATGTCTCAATTATATTGCTTTTTTCCAAAGGATTAGTATTATACATTTATAATGTAGCATTATATATGGTATTTAACAATTTTATTTAATAAGCATTTTTAATGTAACATTATATATGTTCTAGTTATAAGGTAATTATACTCGATTTTACGTACTGTGTCAACCCCTAAAATGTATCCACCCAAAATAAGACATAAATAGTGTGGTATTATTGCAACAGTATAGTCTATGAGTGTTACTTTATTGCAACACTTTATCAGTTACTTCTGTGGTTAACACTATAAAAACCTAATCTGCTGCATTGTACATATACGTAACGTATACGGGGGTGGTGGCAGTGGCGAGGGGTGTGTATAGCAAAATAGTAGTGTATATGGCTGTAAAATTAGGGTTTTTTATGTGTATTAACAGCATAAAACGTGCTTTTTATGTGATTAAAGGCAAGTGATAACATATCAATAGTCTTTTTATGTGTGTTTTTAGTACGTGGTTAGAAATTCTAACCCGATTTATGCAATGTTGGTGCATGTAATACCTATATAAACTCTATATATACACCCATAAACTAACTATATGCATTATTATATTGACAATGATAACGTAATTTCATATAATGAGGTTATCGGAAAGCAATCATGCTTACTGTGTTTAAGGAATATATATACTATGTTAAATATTATTAAAGGATTTGTAGCTCCTAAGGTTACTAAAAACGAACGTGAGTCATTCACTATTGTTTCTAATTACTTTAATGCATTGGATACAATTAGAGGAAACGAGGAACATTTTATAATTGAAGGAACTTTAATCAATTCTATTAAGAATGTTAAAGGAAAGCGTAAAGAAAAGCGTATGAATGATTTAAATCTTTATAAGTATACTAAATATGAAAGGCATTATTTAGGTAAGATTGCTAACAATAAAAAGGCATTTTTGGCTTATATTGCTAGTTATCCGACAGATGCAAGGTTACCATCATTTGAAACGATTTATAATAATAGTGTTAAAGAGTTCGACGAGAACGGTAAAAAGAAACCATCTAATCCAACTATGAAAGGTGATAAGAATACACCAAAAAATCGGGTTAGAAATTCTAACCCAAAAGCTGAAAGTGAAAATGTTGAAACTGAAAAGGTTGCAATTGAAACGCTTGAACAAGGTGTAGAAATGTTAAAGAAACAGTTTGGTTTAAATGATGCTGAATTTGTTAACAAGGTTGTAGAAATGTTGAAAGTTAAAAGACTTAATACAAAGTCTGATACTTACAAATTAGATAAAGTTTCTAACCAATAATAATTTATATAGCCTAGTGATTAATTTTGCTAGGCTATTTTTTTGTCTTTTTTTTTGATCCTAAATAATTTTAGGAT
>Ga0208919_1000787_pt1 | contig 19893 bp, 21 predicted proteins | sample 4_EtaG_FD_184076 | JGI IMG/M metagenome (GOLD analysis project Ga0208919, IMG submission 184076) | Marine viral communities from the Subarctic Pacific Ocean - 4_ETSP_OMZ_AT15127 metaG (SPAdes) (version 3) | ecosystem: Environmental > Aquatic > Marine > Oceanic | place: Pacific Ocean | collected...
TTATAATAGACTTGGTCAATTTGACATGAGTGGTTACAATTTAAAAACTGCTCGAAGATCATTAAACATAATGTTTCAAGAGTGGGGTAACAGAGGTCTTCATTTTTGGGAAGTAGCAAATACTAATATTACTTTAGTAAATGGTCAAAATGAATATAAAATTTTTAGATCAACATCCGATGGTAATTCTAACGGAGTAACATCTACATTGTCAGCTGCAATTACTTCTACAACAGCTACTACAGGAATTACTTTGGCGTCTATAACTAATATGCCTACTACAGGAACCATTAACGTAGGATCAGAAAATATTTCTTATACTGGATTTAGCGATTTAGAACTTACTGGAGTAACGCGTGGAGTTAATGGGACTACTGCAGCTACTCATTTGAGTGGAGCTACTGTTACTAATTTTGTAAATCAAGCTACAGAAATTTTAGAAATGTCTTATAGAAATTCTTCTAATGTAGACTCTCCTTTAGAAAAAATAAATAGATCACAATATCAAGCATTATCTAATAAAACTGCTACAGGACAACCTTCACAATATTTTGTTCAAAGATTTGTTGACCATATTTTAATAACTATTTATTTAACACCAGGTGCTAGTCAAAATAATGATGTTATAAATTTTTACTATGAAAAAAGAATTCAAGATGCAGGTGCATACACAAATGCAACAGATGTTCCTTATAGATTTGTACCTTGCATGGTTGCGGGTTTAACTTATTATTTATCTATGAAATATGCGCAACCAAGAATACAAGAAACAAAATTAATTTATGAGGATGAATTGGCTAGAGCTCTAGAAGAAGATGGTTCTTCTGCTAGTGTTCACATTTCTCCTCGAACTTATTATCCGAGTATATAATTATGGGAAATACAGCAAAAGGAAGATACGCATTATTTATTTCAGATCGATCAGGTTTAGCCTTTCCATACAGGGAAATGGTTAAAGAATGGAATGGTGCAAGAGTACATACTTCTGAATATGAAGCTAAACAACCTCAATTAGAACCTAAACCTTATACTGCTGACCCTCAAGGATTACAACATCCACGACCAGCAAGAACAGAATTTCCGACAACAGATTTTTTACCAAAAAATCCTTTTACAACAACAGCTACATCTACTCAGGTATCTGTAAATTTTCCTCTTAGTGGTTATAATAATGGAGATTTTATAAGATTTTATGATGTTAAAACTCCTGTAGGTGGAGTTGCAATTTCTACATTACAATTAGAAACTACTTTAAATGGAAAAATTACTGCAACTGACACTTCAATTACCTTAACAGACTCTTCAGCTTTTCCTAATCAAGGATACATTGCAATTGAAAAAGTAAATATAACATCTGGATTATTTGAAACAGAAACTATTTTTTATAACGGTAATTCAGCAAACGTTTTATCAAATTGTGTTCGAGGAACAGCTGCTCCTTTTAGAGGACAGACTCCCAAAAACACATCCGCAGGTGAACATTTAACAGGAGCTAAAGTTTATGGTGCTTATGCAATAACAATGGTTCCAACAATAGTAACACAAGCGGGTCAACCTTCTACTGTTACAGAGTTTAACAGTTTTACTTTTAATCTAACAAGTGCTGCAACTAGCAGAGAAATAGGAGGCGGGTTCCAATGTTTAGCTGGACCTGTTAATGATAGAGCATGACATACACAGAATTAATACAGAAAATTAGAGATTACACAGAAGTAGATGCAAATGTTTTAACATCTACTATTTTAAATGGAATTATTAATGATGCAGAATTTAGAATTCTTCGAGAAGTTGATTCAGATAATAATAGAAGATACGACACTGCTAATTTAATTGTTAATGATAGATTTATTGGTAGACCTGCAGGTTTATTAATTGTTAGATCTGCTCAAATTATTGATTCAGATGGTAGTTCTCAACCAAACAATAGAGATTTCTTACAGTATAGAGATACTAGTTTCATGTCAGAATTTAATCCAACGGAAGCTACTGGAGTGCCTAAATACTATAGTTTGTGGGATGAACAAAAGATTGTAGTGGCTCCTACTCCCGATGCTACTTATACAATTCAATTAAATTATATCTTGAAAGAACCAGGGTTATCTAGTACAAACACAACTACATACATAAGTCAAAATTTTCCCAATGGTTTATTGTATGCCTGCCTAGTAGAAGCTTACGGCTTTTTAAAAGGGCCCGTTGACATGCTACAGTTATATGATAAAAAATACACTGAAGCCGTCAAAGGATTCTCGATAGAACAAATGGGAAGACGAAGACGAGATGAATATCAAGCAGGTGTTCCTCGAATAGGAAAACAATAAGGAGATATACTATGGCTATAACACAAGCAATTGCAAATGCGTTTAAAAAACAATTACTAGAAGGTGATGCAAGTTTTAAATCATCTGGTGGTGATGTTTTTAAACTAGCTCTTTATACTTCTTCAGCAACTCTAAACTCATCAACTACTGCATTCACAACTTCAGGTGAAGTTAGTAATACAGGTACATACGCTTCTGGTGGAGATAAATTAACAGGTCAAAATACTTCAATTGCATCAGGTGTTGCAATTGTTGACTTCGCAGATTTATCATTTACAGGTGTAACGTTGACAGCTAGAGGTGCAATGATCTACAATACCTCTTCTGCAGTCACTAATGCAGCAGTTGCAATTTTAGATTTTGGAGCAGATAAAACAGCTACATCAGGAACTTTTACAATTCAGTTCCCAGCATTTACTACAGCGGCAGCTATATTACGAATCTCTGGTTAAGAAGGAGGTTAAATGGCATTAGTTGTAAACGACAGGGTTAAAGAAACCTCTACTACTACTGGTACAGGTACCCTTAATCTTGCAGGAGCAGTTTTAGGTTTTGAAACATTTGTAGCAGGTATTGGTAATTCCAATACAACTTTTTACTCAATCGTAAATGAAGATGGTGCGTTTGAAGTTGGTATTGGTACCGTAACAGACGCCACACCTGACACTCTATCAAGAGATACAATTTTATCATCATCAAATAGTGACAATGCAGTAAACTTTGCTGCCGGAACTAAAGATGTTTTCTGTACCCTTCCTGCAAGTAGATTTGTACCAGGTAAATATGAAGGAACTGATTTTACAAATTCAATATTAATTGGACATTCAACAACAGGAACTTTATCAAGTGCTGAAAAAAACACTGGTGTTGGTATTGGCTCTTTAGATGCTATAACGTCTGGAGATCAAAACGCTAGCGTAGGATATCAAGCTTTAACAAAAGTAAATTCTGGTGGTCGTAATACAGGTATGGGTCACCGTGCAGGTGAAAATTTAACAACAGGTAGTTTTAATACCATGGCTGGAGATGACGTTTCCAGAAAAAATGTAACAGGTTCATACAACTCATCTTATGGTGTTAATGCTTTAGAGGGTGTAACAAACAATAGTCATAGTTATAACTCTGCGTTTGGTGCACAAAGTTTGAAAGCAATAACGACTGGTGATAGAAATATTGGGATCGGTTACCAATCTGGAGACAATGTAACAACTGGTGTTGGTAATGTAATTATTGGAAGTGTTGATGCTGATAGTGCAACAGGTGATAGACAATTAAAAATTGCTGGTAACGATGGATCAACAACTACAACTTGGATCAAAGGTGCTAGCACTGGACAATTAACAATTAGTGGTGCTTACACACTTCCTGCTTCTGATGGATCAGCTAACCAAGTTTTAACGACAGATGGATCAGGTGCAGTCACTTTTGAAACACCAACGGTTGGAGATATAACAGCAGTTACAGCGGGAACTAATTTAACAGGTGGTGGATCTTCAGGAGATGTTACAATAAATTTAGCCGATGCTTCTACGTCTGCTAAAGGAGCAGCATCCTTTAGTTCAGATAACTTTGCTGCTAGTTCTGGAGCAATAACAATAAAAGACTCTGGAGTAGCTACAGCCGAATTACAAAATGATGCAGTGACTCAAGCTAAGATTGCCGATGATGCAGTAGGTGCAGACCAACTTGCAGCAGACGCAGTGGTAACTGCTTCCATTGTAGATGCAAATGTTACGACTGCTAAAGTAGCAGACGATGCAATTACTTTAGCTAAAATGGCACCAGGGACAGACGGAAATATTATTTCATACGATGCTTCAGGTAATCCTGTAGCAGTTGCAACAGGAACCTCAGGACAGGTTTTAACTTCAGCAGGTGCAGGGGCACCTCCAACTTTTCAAACTCCAACTGTTGGAGATATTACAGCAGTTACAGCTGGTTCTGGTCTAACAGGTGGTGGATCTTCAGGAGATGTTACATTAAACGTTGGTGCTGGAAACTTAATTGATGTCCAAGCAGATCAAATTGACGTAGATCTTTCTGAACTTACAACCTCAACATCAAATGGAGATGGTGACTTTTTTGCAGTAATTGATGCTTCAGGTAATCAAAAAAAATTAACTAAAGGTAATATTAATAACTCAGGTTTTAACAATGATGCAGGTTATACAACTAATACTGGAGACATTACAGGAGTTACAGCTGGTTCTGGTTTAACAGGTGGTGGAGCTTCTGGTTCAGTTACATTAAATGTTGGAGCTGGCACAGGTATCGATGTTGCAGCAGATGCAGTTTCAGTTGATGTGTCAGATTTTATGGCTAATGGTTCTAACAATAGAGTTGTTACTGCAACTGGCACGGATGCTATGAATGCAGAAGCCAATATGACTTTTGATGGATCTACATTAACAGTAACTGGAGATATTGTTCCAGGAGCTAACGATACTCACGACTTAGGTGCATCAGGAAACGTTTGGCAAAATGTATTTACTGGTGACTTACATTTATCTAATGAATCAAAATCTGAAGGTAATGCTGTTGATGGCACTAAAGGTAACTGGACTATTCAAGAGGGTGCAGAAGATCTTTACATACTTAATAATAAATCTGGTAAAAAATATAAGTTTAAACTAGAGGAAGTTTAATAAGTCATGGCCTTTGGTATAACAACTTTTGCAGAAAGTCCTTTTGCTGCAACTGGATCACAAAGCATTAATGTTGCAGTAACCGGTCAAGCCCTTACTTGTAATCAAGGTAATGAAGGAATCGTTATTGATGTAAACGTTTCTGTAACAGGTCAAGTAATAACTGCTACACAAGGTAATGTTGATATTTTTGCTGGAGTACAAGTTCCCATTACTGGTCAATCTTTAGTTTCTAATTTAGGTTCTGTCTCAACTGTTGGAGCAGCAGATATTGATGTTACAGGTCAAACATTAACTTCTAATTTAGGTACAGCAGTATTAAATGCATTAACACCTGTTTCTATAACAGGACAAGCATTAACAATGCAAGAAGGAACAGTAGATCCTTCTCCAGATGCTACGGTAACTGGAATTGGAATGTCTGCAGCATTAGGACTTGGAACAGTTACTGCAGGAGCAGATATAGATGTAACAGGTCAAGAAATGACAGTAACCCAAGGCACGGTTTTAGCTTTCTCTGATGTTGTGACAGAGGATGTAGTTGGAATTGAGATGTCTTCTAATTTAGGAAGTGTTGTTGCTTTTGCTGATGTAGACGTTGCGGTTACTGGTCAAGCAATGACTATGCAGGAAAATGCTCCCACCGTTACTGCAGATGCTAATGTTTCTATAACAGGTCAAGCTTTAACATCTAATCTTGGAACAGCTGTATTAGACGCAAATAGTTTAATAGATGTAACTGGTTTTAATTTAACAATGCAAGAAGGTCAAGCTACAGCTACAGATTCAGTAGCAAGACCAACAGGAATTGAAATGACAATGACATTAAACACTGTTGAAAATGTAGTATGGACAAAAGTTAACACAGGAAGCGCTCCTATTGATCCTCCAGGTTGGCAGGAAGTAGCTTGATTTTTAACAATAAATTGAATAAAATAAAATTTTAAGGAATTTAAAATATGGCAAACTCAACATCAGCTAGTTTAAAATTAACTGTACAGACAACAGGTGAAAACTCAGGAACTTGGGGACAATTTACCAATACTAATTTACTAATTCTTGAGCAAGCAATTGGTGGCTATGACGCTGTAGGATTAAATGCAACTACCGGTGCAACTTTAACTTTTTCAAATGGTGTTTTATCAAATGGTAAAAATCAAGTTTTAAGATTAACCGGAACCATTACTACTAATGTAAATGTAGTTATTCCAGATTCAATAGAAAAAACTTACCTTGTAGAAAATGCAACAACGGGTTCCTTTACAGTAACTTTTAAAACTAATTCTGGAACAGGTGCTACATGGTCTACTACAGATAAAGGATATAAAATATTATATTCTGATGGAACTAATATTGTAGATATCACGGCTGACTTAGGAGATATCACTGCTGGCGATGTTACTTCAGGAGGTATAACTGCTACAGGAAATATTGTACCTGGTGCAAATGATACTTATGACTTAGGAGCTTCCGATAATGTATGGAGAAACGTATTTACTGGAGATTTACATTTATCCAACCAGGCTAAAAATCAAGGAAATATTGTAGATGGAACTAAAGGCAACTGGACTTTACAAGAAGGAAAAAATGATATATTTATGATCAATAATATATCTGGAGAGAAGTTTAAAATTAATTTATCTAAAGTAAAAGGAGATTCATAATGGGAATTAATTCATCTGGAACATCAATGATAGATGGAGGTGTTTTTCAAAATATAGGAGCAGTATCTTGGCAAACAGGGTCAATCAAGACATCTACTTTTACAGCTTCTTCAGGAGAAGGTTATTTTGCAAATACATCAGGTGGTGCTTTTACAGTTAATTTACCTGCAGGTTCAGCAGGTGCGATCGTATCTGTTGCAGATTATGCAGCTACTTGGCAAACAAATAATTTAACGGTATCCCCAAATGGTTCAGAAAAAATTGGTGGTGTAAATGCTAATTCAGTTTTAAATACAGAAGGACAATCAGTTACTTTTGTTTATGTTGATTCAACACAAGGTTGGATTAATACAATGGATTCAACTTCTAATGAAAGAGGAAGAACTTTTGTAACAGCTACCGGTGGAACAATTACAACTTGTGGTAATTTTAAAATTCATACATTTACAAGCCCAGGGACTTTTTGTGTAAGTCAAACTAGCAGTGTAGCTAATGAAAATAAAGTTTCTTATATTGTAGTTGCTGGTGGCGGTGGTGGAAGAGATGATGGAGGTAATTCCAATGGTGGAGGCGGCGGTGGCGGCGGTGGATATAGAGAAAACAAAGGTCCACTAGATAGTTACACAGCATCTCCTTTAGACGGAGCAACAGATATATCAGTAACGGCAACAGCTTTTCCAATAACAGTTGGAGCAGGTGGAGCTAGACAATCTAATGATGGTGCTAATTCAGTATTTTCAACAGTTACCTCTACAGGTGGTGGTGGCGGTGGAGTATTCAACAACGCAGCAGGTAGACCAGGAGGATCAGGTGGTGGTGGCGGAGCTCCCGGTGCTTCAGGTGGATCAGGAAATACACCTCCTGTCAGTCCACCTCAAGGTAATCCAGGTAGTTCAGGTAGTCCAGGTAATCCGGGTGCAGGAGGCGGAGCTGGTAGTTCTGGATCAAGTGGTACCGGTGGATCAGGAACACCAAGTGCAATAAATGGAACTGGAACTTTAAGAGCTGGTGGCGGAGCAAGAGGAACGCCATCGGGTTCTTCACCAGGTCCAGGTGGTGGTGGAGCTAGAAATGCAGATGGAACAGCCAACACTGGCGGTGGTGGGGGTGGTGCAAACACTCCTGGAAGTAGTGGAGCTGGTGGTAGCGGAATTGTAATAATAAGGTATAAATTCCAGTAGTTGAATGTATAAAATTTATAATATATAATAGGATAAAATTATGGCACATTTTGCAAAACTCGGAACAAACAGTAAGGTTATTCAAGTATTAACACTTGATAACAAAGATATGAAAAATTCTGATGGTGTTGAAGATGAATCAGTAGGTCAACAATATTTAGAAACACATAATAATTGGCCTGCACAAATGTGGATTCAAACTTCATACAATACAATAAGTAATACACATAAACTAGGTGGAACTCCTTTAAGAGGAAACTACGCAGGTATAGGGTATGAATGGGACGAAGACAATCAAATTTTTTGGCCAAAAAAACCCTATGCATCTTGGGTAAAACACAATGAATCAGCTTCCTGGAAATCACCAATCGGTGATGCTCCTGCATTAACAGCTGAACAAGAATCGCAAAACGAAGCTGATACTCACGATTGGTATTATGCTTGGAATGAAGCTAATCAAACTTGGAACTTGACAGACAGCAAAGCATAAATTAAAAATTGTAGTGGTATGCAAAAGAAAGTATTAAGCGAACAAGGTTTATTCTATGGTAATATTAATATGCCGAAAGGTTTTGAGATAGACCAAGAAAAACTTACTAACGATATTTTACAATCATCATTTACTAATAAACAATTTCCATTTTCAAAAACTTGGGATATGTTGAATACTTATATGCGAGATTTTATTGGTCTTGAGTATGAAATTAATCTAGTTAATAAAAATTCTTGGGGAGACATTTATAAACCCGGTCAATTATCTAAACCTTTATTAAATGTTGATCCAATAGATCTTCGAAATTCACCTGACTTTACAATGCTTTACGGAGTTAAAGTTGATAAGTGTTGGGTAAGAATACATTTTGACGACAATAGACGTAAGGGAAGAAGTTGGGACATGGAACTTAAAAAAAATATGTTTGTTATGTTTCCATCTACTAATATGTATATTATATCAAATGATCAGAAAGATAGTTTGAATTTTATTCAAACAATAACCTATGAATATATCTAATTACTATTGGCATTTTCCTGCTGCACTTACACCCAAGTTTTGTGATGATGTAATATCTTATGCTAATCAACAAAAAGAAGTTATGGCTAGAACAGGTGGTTATGAAAATAAAAAATTAAATAAAGACCAAGTTAAAAATATGCAAATAAAAAGAAAGTCAGATTTAGTTTGGCTTAATGATACTTGGATATATAAAGAATTACATCCGTACGTTCACGAAGCAAATGCAAGAGCAGGTTGGAATTTTGATTGGGAAAGAAGCGAGTCTTGTCAATTTACAAAATATAAACACAATCAATATTACGATTGGCATTGTGATAGTTGGGATAAACCTTATGACAAAAAAGATCCAAACAATCCAGAACACGGAAAAATTAGAAAACTATCCATGACTTGTCAGTTAACAGATGGCTCAGAATACACAGGCGGTGAATTAGAATTTGATTTTAGAAACTACGATCCACATATGAGAGATGAAGCTAAACATTTAAAAAAAGCAAAAGAGATTTTACCTAAGGGATCTATTATTGTGTTTCCTTCTTTTGTATGGCATAGAGTTAAACCTGTAACATCAGGCACAAGATATAGTCTTGTTGTCTGGCATTTAGGAAAGCCGTTTAGATAATGTATATAAATAATTATTTTAACACGACCATTTGGTCAGAACAAAAACCAGAGTTTGTAAAATCATTAAACAAAGCATCTAATAAATATATTAAAGATTCAAGAAACAGAGAAAAAAAATTTATAAAAGAACATGGTGATTTTGGAAGGTCATATCATTCAACACCACTAACTAGAGACAATGACTTTTTAGATTTTAGAAATTACATTGGTCAAAAGTCTTGGGAGTATTTAGATCATCAAGGGTTTGATATGCAGCAATACACAACTATGTTTAGTGAAATGTGGGTACAAGAGTTTGCTAAAAAAGGTGGTGGTCATCATTCAGCACATGTACATTGGAACCAACATGTATCAGGTTTTTATTTTTTAAAGTGTAGCGATAAAACATCATACCCTATATTTCACGAACCTAGGACAGGTGCTCGTGCTACAAAATTAAAAATGAAACCAAATCAAAAAGGTATATGGCCTGGTGAAGAACTTGTAAACTATAAACCTACACCTGGAACATTAATTATCTTTCCAGGATTTTTAGAACATGAATTTGCAGTAGATTTTGGTAAAGAGCCGTTTAGGTTTATACATTGGAACATACAAGCTGTGCCAAAAGAAATGGCTAAAGATGTTTAATAATATATTTTACAAAACCAATTTAAAATGGACAAAAAAATTTGTAGAAAATAATATTGCAAATATAGAAAAGAATTACAGTTTGTATCCAAATAAAAATAGATGGAATTGTAATTGTCACGTCGTGCACGATGATGATAAAAATGTTCATTTAATTAATTATGATTTTTTAAGAAAAAAATATGAAAAGTTAGTTATTAAAGTTTCTAAAAAATATAATATTGATAAATATCATTTAAGTGACATATGGTATAATTATTATAAAAAAGAACAATACCAAGAACCTCATCATCACGAAGGGAATGGTGGATTAACGGCAGTTCATTATTTAATATTTAATCCAAAAAAACATTCAAAAACATCTTTTGAAAATTTAGAATCACCAGAAATTAAAGAAGGAGATATTTTATTTTTTCCAGATGACTTAATACATTTTGTTCCTAAAAATAAAACAAATGAGCCTAGATTAACCGTGGCTTTTACAGTCACTAAAATTAATTAATATGAGCTTTAAAAAAAATAAATACACAGTGATCAGAAAAGCTATATCAAAAGACCTAGCATCTTTTGTTGCAAATTATTTTTTAATGCAAAAACAAGTTTATGATACTTGTAGACAAGCAAGATACTTTTCGCCGTTTGAAAACATATTAGGTTATTATGAAGGAGAAAATGAACAGATACCAAATACATATTCCCAATACGCTAACATGGCTATGGAAACTTTATTACTTAAATGCCAACCAGGTATGGAAAAAGCAACAGGATTAAAATTATATCCGGCTTATACTTATGCACGAATTTATAAAAAAGGTGATGAACTTAAAAGACACAAAGATAGATTTAGTTGTGAGATATCTACTACTATGAATCTTGGTGGTGATGACTGGCCTATATATTTAGAGCCATCTGGAAAAGAAGGTATGAAAGGTGTTAAAGTAGATTTAAAACCAGGAGATATGTTGGTTTATTCTGGCTGTGAGTTAGAACATTGGAGAGAAAAATTTAAAGGTAAAGAATGCGTACAAGTCTTTTTACATTATAACAATCGTAAAACTTATGGGTCTAAAGAAAATATGTTTGACAAAAGACCACATTTAGGACTTCCATCTTGGTTTAAAAGGTAGTATATTATAATGGAGGCAGTGATCCACCACATACCACTCACTGTCTCCTTTATAATATTTGAATAATTATGTTACAAAAACTTAATTTTAAACCTGGTTTTAATAAAATGGTCACAGATTCAGGGGCCGAGTCTCAATGGGTTGATGGCGATTTTGTTAGATTTAGATATGGATTACCTGAAAAAATAGGTGGTTGGAGTCAGCTTACTGATTCTAATAATACATTGCCTGGTGTAGCAAGAGCACAACATGCTTTTGCAGCTATAAATGGTGAAAAATATGTAGCTATAGGAACTTCACAAGGTTTGTTTTTATATTATGAAGGTAATTTTTTTGATATATCTCCAATAGATCCCGATGGTTCTATTACCGGAGCTACCTTTGATGCGACGTCAGGATCCGCAACAGTTACAGTTAACAAAACTAGTCATGGATTATTAAATGGAAGATACATAACATTTTCATCTGTTACGGTTCCAACAGGTTCAGGTTATGCAACAACTGATTTTACTGGAAACACTTTTGAAGTATTAAATAAAACTGCAAACACTTTTCAGATTACTATGCCATCTAATTCAGCTGGAAGTACATCGGGAACCGGTTCTGCACAGATTGATCCATATGAAATAGTAGGTCCAACGTTTCAAACTGCAGGTTTAGGTTGGGGTACGGATACATGGAATACTGGAACATGGGGGACTGCAAGTGCAACAAGTAATGTAGTTCTAGATCCAGGTTTATGGTCTTTAGATAATTTTGGTCAAATACTTGTTGCAACAATTCATAATGGTAAAACTTTTACTTGGAATGCAGGCGCAGCAAATCCTAGAGCAAACAGAGCAACCGTTATGTCTGGTGCTCCAACTAAAACAAGATTAACTCAAGTTTCTGATAGAGATAGACATGTATTTCATTTTGGAACAGAAACAACAATAGGTGATACAACAACACAAGATCCAATGTTCATTAGATTTTCTGATCAAGAAAATTTTAACGTATATCAACCAACAGCAACTAACACTGCAGGAACATTTAGATTAGATAAAGGTAACGAAATTATTGGCGCAGTGTCTGGTAAAGATTACACACTAGTATTGACAGATACTTCTGCTTATGTAATTCAATTTGTTGGACCACCATTTACTTTCTCCATTAGGCAAGTTGGATCTAACTGTGGATTAATTGGACAAAACGCGCTTAGTTATTCTAATGGTATTGTATTTTGGATGTCTGGTGAAGGTGGATTTTTTATGTTTGATGGTACCGTAAAATCTATTCCTTGTGAAGTAGAAGATTTTGTATTTACTACAACAGGAGATAATTTAGGACTTAACCAGAGTTCAAATCAATTGGTTTATGCAGAACACAACACATTGTATAATGAAATTAATTGGTTTTATCCTGAGTTTGGATCTCAACAAATTAATAGATGCGTAACATATAATTATGGAGAAAATTGTTGGACTACCTCATCCCTAGCTAGAACTAGTTATATAGATCAAGGACTTTTTGATTTGCCTTATGCAACGGAATACAATCCAACTTCTTTACCTAACTTTCCAATTCAAGGTATAACAGCAACTTATGGTGCATCAATTTACTATGCTCATGAAATCGGAACCGATCAAGTCAATAGTTCTGGTACAACCTCAATTGACGCCTTTATACAATCAGGTGATTTTGACATTACTAATTCTAATAATATTGCTAATTTACAAGGAGATGGTGAATATATAATGTCAGTTAAAAGATTTATACCAGACTTTCAAGTGCTTACTGGTAATTCAAAAATTACTTTGTTAATAAATAATTATCCAAATGATATAGCTGCAAGCTCACCTCTAGGGCCCTTTACAGTAACTTCATCTACTGATAAAATAGATACACGTGCTAGAGGAAGACTAGTAGCACTTAAAATAGAAAATGATGCCATAGGCGAAACTTGGCGTTACGGAACATTGCGATTAGATGCTAAACCAGATGGGAGAAGATAATGGCTAAAATAACTGCATATATACCTGAACCAAAACAAGACTATGAAGTAGAAAATCAAAGACAAATATTAGAGGCTTTAGCTACTCTACAAAATCAACTTAATTTTTCTTTTCAAAATGATTTAAAAGAAGAACAGGATGCATATAACTACTTTTTATCTTAATGACTATACAATATAAAAATCAAGGTTTTAAACAAGCTGATACGGCTAAAGCAACGGTACTTACTTGTCCTACTAATGGAGCAATTATAGTTAAAAGTATTTATTGTGCAAACAACGATGCATCATCAGCTATTTTAGTAAACATGAATTTTGTTGACTCGTCTGATTCAAATACTGAGTATGAATTTTTTCGCGATGATTTAGCGGCTAAATCACAAGTAAATGCTTCACCTCAAGGCTTGAATTTAGAAGCAGGAGATGCTATAACAGTAACAGCAGCTACAGGCAGTAATAAAATACAAGGTCTGATAAGTTATGCTTTAATAGACAGGTCACAAGAAAATGGATAATGATATTTTAAAAATAGATTGTACTACAACAGTAGTGTTGAGAAATACTAGAACGAATAAAATATATAAAGACGAAGCAGAGAAAGAAGCTGATATAGCTAATCCTAATACTGAAACAGTTGCAGAGCATATTGCTCAAGATTTAACAGTAGAGGTTTCCCCGAAAGGATTAAATGTTTTACAGAAAGTCATGAATGAAAATAAGAAATCAAACACCTAAAGGTGGAACTGAGTTACAATTAAGTTTTTTAAATAAATATGTAGACAAAAACTTATTGGACAAAGTTCAAATTTGTACTTCAATACCAGGTAAAGTTCCATTAGATCCAAACAAAGTAAATATACTTTGGCAAAAAAATTCTTACGATCAACCTAATTTATACCCCTGGTTTAAAAATAAAGCTAATCACCATAAGTATGATTGGTATGTATTTAATTCTCATTGGAATCATGAAAAGTTTAGAATGATGTTTGGTCTACCTACCGAAAAATGTATTGTTATAAAAAACGGTGTGGACAAAATAGAACAATCAAAACCTTATCAAAAAGGACAACCAATAAAAATTATACATCAAAACACCCCTTGGAGAGGTTTATCTGTTTTATTAGGTGCAATGCAGCTAGTTAAAAACCCATTAATTACTTTAGATGTATATTCATCTTGCGAAGTTTATGGCAAAGATTTTATGGAACAAAACGATCATAACTATACGGCGTTGTATGAACAAGCTGAGTCTTTACCTAATGTAAATTACATTGGGTATAAACCAAATGAATATATCAGAGAGCATTTACAAGATTATAATATGTATGTGTATCCAAGTATATTTGAAGAAACTTCATGTATATCCTTACTAGAAGCAATGTCTGCTGGACTGTATAGTGTTGTAACAAACTATGGAGCCTTGTTTGAAACAGGCGCAGAATTTCCAATGTATATTCCTTATGATAATGACTACAAAGCTTTAGCTGAAAAATTTGCTTATGGAATAGATGCTGCAGCTGCAACACTTCATGAACAAGTAATACAAGACCATTTAACCACACAATCTTGCTATACACAGTTTTATTATTCTTGGAATAAACAAGCTGTTTCATGGACTAATTTTTTACAAGGAGCAATTAATGCCAAAGCCAAATGAACCTATATGGTTTAACCAGGACAAAACAGTAATTCCAAATGAAGATACTTATCAAACAATTAAAACAAACACCGTAACAGAAATAAATATAGGAGAAAACTCTCCATATAAAATAATGGTTTGTACTCCATGTCATAGCGATGTTAGTATGCACTACACACAAGCTGTTCTTAAATTTCAACAAGCATGTTGGGCTAAAAAAATACAGGTTAGTTTTACTTTATTAAAATCATCTTTGGTTACTCAAGGTAGAAATCTATGTGTTGCAGAAATGTTAAATCATCAAGATAATTATACTCATTTGTTATTTATTGACTCTGATATTGATTTTAATTCTGAAACCATATTTAAAATGTTAGATTTTGACAAAGATATAATTAGTGTTCCTTATCCTATGAAAATATTGAGTTGGGATAAAATGTGGAGAAGACTTAATTTAAAAGAAAATGCAGTCACTAATGCTGATGATTTAGCTAAAGCAGGTTTTACTTTTCCAGTCAAAGTAGAGGATCCTAATTCAGTAATTGTGGATCGAGGACTTATGGAACTAACTCATGCTCCTACTGGATGTATGTTAATTAAAAGAGAAGTTCTCGAAAAGATGATTAAAGAATACCCTCACTTAGAAATATTTCAACCTACTAATATTAATGGTAAAGAAGAGAAAAAAGAAAATATGTACAATCTATTTGATACATTACATGACCCTGTTACTAAACGTTATTTTGGAGAAGACTTTGGATTTTGTCAACGATGGGCTGATATAGGAGGTAAGGTATATGCTTATATAAATGACTACATAACTCATGTAGGAGAATACTCTTATTGCGGTCGTTTTAGAGACGATTTAGAACAAGCAACTAAGCCTCTCAAAGAAGTTGACGATAGCAAAAAAATCAAATAAAGTATCACATTTACAGGATTTCTACGCCTGCTTAACAATATAAATTTATTAAAATTATGGCGATATCTAGATCTTTAATGAACAGACAATTACGAGCAGATGGTGGCATTATGCAAATTGCCCCTAGAGAAAAATTTGGCTTAGGTAGTAAGCTTAAAAAATTTGTTAGAAAAATTATACCCAATGAAGTAGCAGAGATTGCAGTTAAAGCTGCACCCTTTGTTGCACCTTTTAACCCGGCAGTTGCAGCAGCAATGTCAGGTTTAGGTAGCTTTGATAAATCAGGACGTATAGGAGATTCTTTAAAAAGTGCAGCACTAACTTATGGTATGGGACAAGGTGCTAGATATTTAGGTGGAGCAGAATTACAAGGCAATCCTTTTCAACAAGGTGGAGCATTTAGAGGTGGTTTTGAAGGATTCAAAGGAGGTTTTAGTTCTCCATTAGGAACTCAATCAGGATTTAAATTAGGCAAACCCGTTGGAGAAGTTCAAGGTGTAGGAAATAATAATATAATTCCTAAACAAAAACCTAATTTGTTATCAGAACAAATGAGTGAAGTATCTTTATCTCCTAGTGGAGCAGTAGCAGATACAACAGTTAAAACAGTAACTGATCCAGGATCCGCAATGGACTCTTTAAAATCAATTGTAAGTTTTGATACGTCTGCAGGACAAAAAGGAAAAGCAGCGTTGGATCTTTTGAAAAGAGGAAGTAAGGCTTTGTTTTACACAGATGGTAAGCTTGACAAAAATGCAGTATTAGGAGCAGTAACCGCTGCAACATCTTATGCAGAAGCTTTAATGTTAGCTAAAGATGCTGGAGTAGACTTAACAGAAAAAGAATATGATCAAGCACAAAGAAACGAAAAAAAAGAAGAGTACGCAGGTTACTTACAAAATTTCTTTGGGGGTAAAAAAGACGGCGGCAGAATAGGATTCGAGTCTGGTGCTAATGAAATGATAAAAACACAATTACTAGAAGAGATTATGCCTGACACAAGTACAGAAGACTTTGTAATTATAATGACGGAAGATGGACCAGTAAGAGTTAAAAAATCTGATTATGATTCTATGCCTGGAATGTTTAGAGATACTACTACAGGAGAAGGCTCTAACATGTTTAGAATAAAAGAAGCTGATGGCGGAAGAATATCTAGAAAATTTGGTTCACCTGAAGAGGGTGAGTCGGAAATAGGTATTATGTCAATTGATGTTGAAGCAGGTGATGACGAAGACGAAGAAGATATGATGATGGCAGGGGGTATTAATTTTAGTAGAGCCGAAAAAGCATATTTATTTAAAAGACTAGGTGGTGGAGGTGGTGCTGATAGATCTTACACTATGCCTAGCCTATACAGAATATTAAATAACCCCAATAGGTATCCAAGAGATGCAAGAATATTAAAAGAAATAGTTACCATAAATCTTGGTGAAGGACAAAAGGATGGCGGAAGAATAGGTTACAAAGGTGGTGCTAACAGAGTATCAGAACTATTAATTTTAAGAGATAATTTACTTGCAAACGGTGAAGATGTATCCGACATTGAAGCAGAAATATTTCAATTAACAGGTAAGACATTTAAATCAGTTGGTGGTATAAGTGATATACCAACAGGTAAGATTAGAAAAAATAGTGCTGGTGTAGTTGAAAGAGACTACAGAGATGAAGGTGGTTTTGTACCAGTCGGTATTAAAGAAAGAGCTGATGATGTGCCAGCTATGTTATCTAAAAATGAATTTGTAATGACTGCTGATGCAGTTAGAGGTATAGGTAATGGCAGCGTTGAAGAAGGATCTAAAAAATTATACAACACAATGAAAAAAGCAGAACAAGTAGGTAAAGCATAATGTCAGTAACATATAATCAACAAGCTCCGTTTATAGAAGGCGCTCAAGAAAATTACATAGATCTATTAACACAGTTAGTAGGTCAAGCTCCTGGCACGGCTGGTGTACCAACTTTAGGGGAACTTGGACCACAGATTGCACCTCAAAATGTTTTAACTCAACAAGCACAACAACTAGCTGCAACTCAAGCAGGATTAGGTCAATTAACTTTTGATCCAACAACAGGAGCAGTAACAGGTGCTGGAGCCGGCACAGGGGTTGCAGGATTTCAACCTTTCTTAGATCAAGCAACAGCTTATTCAGGACCGAATGCTTACAAACAATTTATGTCGCCTTATCAACAAGACGTCATTGATTCAACTTTAGCAGAATTTGATATTCAAGCAGCAAAAGGAGCTCTAGGAACTGCAGCCGATGCAATAGCAGCCGGAGCCTTTGGTGGTGGTAGAGAAGGCGTACGAAGAGCAGAGTACGGAGCAGCCTCTGATAGAAACAGAGCTGCAACACAAGCAAAATTATTACAAGAAGGTTTTGGTCAAGCACAAAATTTAGCTGCTCAAGCTTTTAATCAACAAAAAAGTTTAGCATCATTACAGCCATCTTTAGCTGCAAGTAATATACAAAATCTTGGAAGTGCAGGAACATCAAATTTAGCTTATCAACAAGCGTTGTTAGATGCTGAACAGCAACAAAATCAACTAGCTTATAAAGAACCTTTTGATAGATTAGGTATTTATGGATCAGGAATAGCTTCTATGATTAGTGGCTCACCTTATACTACAACTACAATTAGTGACGCTTCAGCAACTGCTGGACCTTTATCTCAAGCGTTATCAGCAGGATTAACTGCTTATGGTTTAGGGAGCATCTTCGGAGGCAAAGGCTAATGTATTTTAAAAGACCATCGTTTAGAAAAGGTGGATCAACTGGTATTGGTCAACTTACACCTAGAATAAAAGCTAAATTTGGTTTTCCAGGTTTTGAATTTTTAGAACCAGGAATACAAAATGAATTAAGATCTCAAATGAAACCACCTAGTGGACAAGGTCTTACCAGAGGATCAAACGCTACACGTTTAGGACTAAAGACTCTTAGAAACTTTCCAAAAATTAGTACAGCAGGTCTTATGTCATTACCTTTTGTGCCTTCTGCAGCTTTAGCTTATGCAAATAGACCTCAAACTTTAGCAGAAAAAAAAGTTATGCAAGATTATGGTCCTATAGATGAAACATTCTTTCAATATGATGAATATGATGCAGATAGGAAGGCCGCTAGTAAAATAGGAGACAAAATTAATTTTGCTGATGCAATTTTTATGGATCCTGAAACAGGAAAATATCCAAGACTTTTGGGAAGAACAGAAGATAGAGATCCTGTAATCAAACGAGATGATGATTTTGAAATGCCAAGAGGTGGAGGTGCAGACTTTGCTGAGATTGCTGAAACAGTAATAGCAGATAAAAAAGAAAAAAAGGATACTCCACTTAAATTCGATGCTGAATCTAAAGAACCTTCTTTTGCAGATACTTACGAAGCTGAGAAAAAGAAAATAGAAAAATTAATAGGTGAAGATGATAGTAAAGGTTTACTAGCTCTTGCGTTATCAGATGCTATTGGTACACCAGGAACTATTGCAGACAAGGCCGCTGTATTAAATAAATCACTATTAAGCATAATGGCCGGTAAGAAAAAAGATAGAAAAGACATTGCTAAGTTAGCATACACCGCAACCAAAGAAATAGAGAAAGCTAAACTTGCTGCAGGCAAAGAAGGTTTTAGTGAAAAACAATTTAACAAATTAGCTAGACTAAAAAGAATTGTAAATGATAAAACTGGAAGTTATTCAGATGAACAGAAAAAAGCAGCTCAAGCGGAGATAGATATTACAACAGAAGTTATTGGAAGTATTGGTGGTAAAAAAAATAAGACTGGTTTAACACCTTCAGATTTAAAAATTTTAGGAGACATTAATTTGTTAGTAAAAGAAATTAAAAGACATGAAGGAAAAAATGATGAAAAATACAAAGCAGCGTTAGCAAAATTTGCAAGAGCTAAAGCAGCATTACAAGACATGCCTCAGTTTGATAGTTCTATCGCTATAGCAGAAGCAGAAATAAGTGGAACTTTATTTAAAAAAGATGGTGGTAGAATTAAAAAACAATTAGGTGGTGGTACAGAAACAACTGCAATGGAAGTATCTGAAACAGTAGGCCAAGGCGAAACACCAACGGCTCAAGTACAACAATTATCTTTTAGTGAATTAAGAAACAGACTACCGAAAG
>Ga0208919_1000788_pt1 | contig 19879 bp, 22 predicted proteins | sample 4_EtaG_FD_184076 | JGI IMG/M metagenome (GOLD analysis project Ga0208919, IMG submission 184076) | Marine viral communities from the Subarctic Pacific Ocean - 4_ETSP_OMZ_AT15127 metaG (SPAdes) (version 3) | ecosystem: Environmental > Aquatic > Marine > Oceanic | place: Pacific Ocean | collected...
GTTGAGATTGCCCTCTATGACACCAGTGTCGTCGATCATGATGGCCTGGCCGCTCATCATGTGGTTGATGAAGTGGGACGCGCGATCGCCGTGCCAGGTGATGTCAGCCGTGACTGACTCATTCGACGCTGCGTTCCCCGGTGCCTTTTGTATCGCATATCCAACGGCGGATTTATGATACGCAAAGCACTTTGCGGTGGATGTTCCCTTACCTGGTAGGTCTGGGTGCATACACCATTTCACACCCATCCAATCGCGGAACTTGCGATGGCCAGGTGCCCCGTCTGTGAACGGCAAGCCGGTCGCACCGACAAAATCGCTCGAGGCGAAACTGTCAACGGTCATTGCTTGCGCGTACATGCGCGGTGTTAAGACTCCGTAGCGTTGCCCATCGTTTGGCACCGAGTTGGAATCAAGAGCCTCCACAAACGTAATCAAAGAAGCCTGGATGGCCGCGGAGCTTGTGACTGTCAGGGTGACAGTGCTTTGGCTTGTGGTATCCAGGACGGTGGTGATCTGCTCATCCACCTTTCTTCCCAGGGCGTACGCCCCGGCGCGCGCATAAGACATGCGAACGTCGATGTTTGTTTTGGCTTCGTCGAGCCGGTCCACCCAGTCTCCAGCGTAAAAATCCACAAGGGTCACGGAGGGTTGAACATGGGTAGCGTTCATGGGTGTGATTTCACCATGGCGGCTCTTGGTCGTTGCGGTTCCGGTGCCGAGTTTTTCAAAAACGGCGGTGGACCCGATAATACCGTCCTTCACGTAGACGGAGGGCTTTAACATTGAGCCTTCCCTCTGGAACACGTGATGGACGTCTTTTTGGAAGTCAGAAATAAAACTGACATTCACCGTAGTAGACATCGGATTCTCCAATCAAAGGTTAAGATTGGCGACCTCCGGGGTAACCGAATACGATCGCGCCACGGGATGCCCTTATACGGGGCCGTCTTGCGTTCGCTCTCGGCGCCTTCGATTGCTATTAAATTTGTCGGGCCGCGGTGCGGGGTGCCGACTATTCGGCCGTCAATGGACGACCAAATCAGTTGGATCGCAGGGCCACATCCAGATCGGTGTCGCTGCACCGACCCAGGCTCCTCCGATATTAAACTCGAAAAACTCTTGCGCCTCTTCATTCGTTAAACCGTCTCGGTCCATTAAAATTTCAAGAACCTTCGGCACGGAATAGACAGCGATGTCGGGTTGACCACACCGCTGTCCGATACCGATTAACGCTTCATCAAATCCCGAGGCTGTTGAGATCTCTTGAAACATTAAATGCCGGCCGAGCCGAACAGTTTTTCACCAACCTCCCGACGCTGTGCGTCGAGGCGTTTGGCTTGATCCGTATTGCCGCTGTGGTACGCGGTATAAAACTGATCACTGAGATCGTCGTATTGAGACTGCAAATCCTGGCCGGCCGCAGTACCAACAAGCCCGAGCTGTAAGCGTCCCTCACTTGAGATACGCCCAGACTCCGCCATCATCCTTATGAAAGGTGGATATGAGCCAAGTGCCATACCATTTTTAAGCTCGAGCTGTGCCAGGCCGGGCGCAGCTTTTTCCATGTACTGGTTTGCGTGCGCGAGGTTCTCTTCATATCCCGAACCCCACTCTCGTCGAAGATCGGACTCGGCCTCGGTTATATGTTCAGCATCGATCCGAGCTTGCTCTTCGGATGCCATCGCCTCCATCTGCCAGTATTTGCCGAGGAGTGCATCGATCTGACTTTGATTAGCGCCCGCCCGGTGCATCTCGTCCAGGATCCCCCGGATGGGTGCCTGGTATTGGTCGCTTTCAAAGACCTCCTCCGAGACGTGTTCCGGGGCGATTATCTTATAGTCTTCTGCCTTTTCGGGGACGCCCATGGCCTTTGCAAACTTGGCTCTGTCTTCATCGCTTGCGTCTTCGCCGGGCATCTTGACCCGTTGGCTTAGTTCCCGGTTTGCTTCGTAAAGCGCCTCGGCTGCTTTCTCCGGCGTGGTGTATCGGCCGGCCAAGTTACGCACCTTTTCATCTTCGATTCCGGTAACCCAATCGGCATGGACCGGAGCTTCCGCCGGCGCGGGTGTCGCGGCTGCGGGTGGTTGTTCCGATGGGGTAGCCTCCGTCGCTTCGGAAGCGCCTTCGGTCATAGCTTCAGACATATCTATCCTTCATAATTGTTAAGGTCAGCGTAAAGCGCGGCTTTAATTTTAGCCGCGATTTCTCGTTTACCCGCCCACCGATGGAGTTCATTCGTATCCAATGGTGGGACAGGGTTATCGTCATCGGACACGTCGTACTCCCCGCACCAGGTTAACAGCATGAAGAGGACGCGCTTACCGAGTTCGGGGTCTTCAAGAAACAGTTTTCGAAAGTCACGAACAACATCGGGAGGTCCGTATCGATTTAGATCGAGTGACCGGACGACGTCGAGATGGAAGCGTTCGAGGTCAGGCGACAGCTTCAACCGGTGCGCCTCCCTCTTCTTCGCCGGCCGCACCCGCCAGGAGTTCTGGCGGCGCCATCGCCGTCATCGATGCCGCACGTTCAGCTATTTGCATCTGTTGCTCGACCTGTGCTTGTTGGGCCTGGACCGCTTCGAGCTGTGCGACTTCGTTATCCGTTCGTATCAAATCGTGTGGGAAGTCATTGGCCTTGGCAATGAACTTACCGAACTCGTCCATGTTGAACCGGTTCATAATGCCGGGGTGAATCTGGCCGATCGCCATGATCTTCTCCATGGCCTCTGAGATACTTGCCTCCTCGATCTGGCGTTTTGCTTTTTCGATCGGTGATGCAAAACGGAACATGAGTTTCTGTCCCTGGAGAACGTCCGGGATCTCTTCCAGAGGACCGAGGCCGCCGTGTTCAAACAAAAGATTGAACGCACGTTCGACCATGGGGCCGGTGTACGAACTTTCCAAAGCTGCGAACTGTGAGCCAACCTCTCGGATAAAGGATTCACGGCGTTCGATCACCTCGGTGGCCGTCATCTGTGGCCCGGCCACGGGCAGATTTAAGACGTTCTTAAAAAAGATATTTGTGATCGCTTCCCGCTCGGTCTCCTGTGCGTTGAGCCCCCAAGGGATATTGGCGTTCGACTCCATCTGTTGGAACGGCTTAGACATACCCAAGTTACGGATCGCCTTTGCGTCATAGTAGCTGACACCGCCAGGTCTAAGCTGCGGGGCGTTTACCATGGAATCGCTTGGCAAGAGCCAGGGTGGATCGACCGCCCGATGCAACGCACGTAGTATCGTCTTACCCATCTGATTGAGTCCGAGAACGCTTGGCAGTGAGGTACTGCCTGGTCCCCGCCCCCAGGGATCAGTCGACATACGTGTGTCCCATCGCGGGATGACAAAAGGAAAACTCTCAAACCCGCTTTCCTCGACAACGTGTTCACTCTCCACGTCCACGAGTAACGAGAAATACGGCATGTTTAAATTATTTTTAATACCCGTATCACGCTCAGTGCGGGGGGCAACCCACCAAACGAATTCAACTTTCTCGGACGAGCCGGCCTTACCCGGATCGCGAAGCTTCTCGAGTGTTTTCTGACCGAGGTTCTGTTCACCAAATGCGTCAGCCGCCTGCGATGGGGTGAGGTATTCGCAGATAAAGACGCCGGTCACATGGTTCATGATGTCGACGTCGAGATACACGGACTTGAGATGGAAGCTCTTAAAGATCAGGTTCGACAGGGTCGGATCGACGCCAATGAACATGCACCCGGTGCCAAACGTGACCATATCGTCATCGACTTCACCGGTCGCCTGCATGAAGAAGGCTTTCGGATTATACATATGACGCCAAAGGCGATCCTCGGACTCATCAACCCAGCCTTTTACTTCCGAATCATCGAGAAGCTCTTCGTCTTGCGGGACGATATCAAACCATTTTCCACCACTGCTCGACTTAGGCCGGAGCATTGACGATATCGAATTAACGAGGCTCCTCTTGGCGACGAGCGGCGCGGTATCATAGATCTTTTCCGACCGCTTATTGTTGCCGTAACTGCTTGAGATGAAGCCCATACGCTCGGGCGCCAGGACTTCGGCAATCTCTTCCCAGTATTGATTCATCGACGCGCGTTCACCCTTCTTTCGGGTAAACCGTTCGATGCAACGCTGCGCCTGTTCCTGGCTCAAGGATTATCTCCCCAATAGCGTTTGGCGTTGGGTATTGGCAACGCTGGCGAGACCTCGACTAGACGGGCCTGTCTGTGTTTGCGATGTGTTGGTCGTGGCACCTAGACCGACACGGTTTCGTGCCTGGCGTGCGGTCTCTTCCTTCGCGGCCTTGACCTCTGCATCAGTTTCTTTTTCAGGGACAGGTGGTGGTGGAGGCGGTAAATCGGCCGCTGGTGCAGAGAATTTTCCCATGGTTTACAATCCTTCAGTTTGAGTGACAGAGTACCGGCCCAACGTCCATGAAACCCACATGGTTCATTAAACGGACGAAAAGCATTTGTTCGACCTTATTCAACCCGGCCGTCGCAGTGACAAAAGTTTGGCGGCACTTTTGTTTTTTGGCCCAGTCGATTAATGCCTGGGCGAGGACCAGTGACGTGTCGCCCCTTCGATGTTCACGCACGATCCAGAACTTACAGACATACGCGAGTGGCTCATCGTGAAACTCGAATGACTTCGCAATCATCGCACCGCCAGCAGGCACGCCGTCACGCGACACGATTATGATGTCGCGACTTTCATCCGCGATGAAGGACCACAAGTAGTCCCTGGCATGGTGCGCGTTCCACGTGAAATCCCAAGCGCTTTCGACGTTCATGATTTCAGCCTCGGACACAATCAAATCGAGATCGCTGGCATCCGCCATCCGGATCGTGGTCGTCATCTGAACCTTAACTCGTCGTAATTGGTCTCCGGTGCGGGCGTCGACCCGACCCGTGTGCGAACATTCCTCTTTTGCATTGCCGTTACGCCGCCCGAGTTCCAAGCGTAAACGACAGCATCTCCGCGATCCGGACTTCGCCCGAGCCTTTTAATGACGTCTTGTTTTGACTCGACATAAATTTTCGGGGGCTGACCGGGCTTAACCGTATACGTTCCCGCTGTCAGATCCGCCTGTAATGCCGGATCCGGTGGTAAAGCGATCGACGCCCCGTACTCGGGATCGAGCGCCTCGCGCAATCGCCACCACATCTCCGATCGATGTGAGACAAAAGCAAAGTTTCCGTCGCGTGTATGTCCCGACGCACGCTCGGCGCCGTTCATTGCCTCATAAGGCAGATGAGCGTTCTTTAAGGCTGTCTCCGCATCGGCACCGATCCCGATCGAGTCAACGCCAACCGTGGCGCCCTCTCGCAACATGCCGGCGGCCAGGATAGCAACAGACGGCCCATCCGGTGTCTTTCGACCGGGCACCACTGTCAACTCATCAAACCATTTACCGTACCTGGGTGCGAATACCGTTGAGTCTCGACCACCGCGGGCGACATCGAGCCCGATCGAGGACATCATTTGATCCTGCTTTCCGGCCCGCCACCGCTCGTTACTCTCTAAGACCCACGCTGTTGGTATAACCTGCCAATCGTCGTCTTCACGACTAGCCATAAAGTTACCGTCGCGGATCGCGCTTCGTAATGGCTCAGGCATCGCGTCCAGAGTTGACTGATAGCCGGTCTCAACGAGAAACGGATTATCACCGAGCGCTGCCGGGATGAACGTCCGGCTCTTCGGTATGTAATCCTTACCATCGAGCGTTCTTATATCTGTTGGACCCTCCACCTCTTGGTCCTTGCCATCCGGATCCGTGATAAACCATCTCAGTTCACCATGGTCCGCCTTATTGTTATGCGTAATATCCAGCCAGGGCCTGAACATTCCAATCACCCATTCACCCTCCGCCGAGATCGGTGGGTTCGATGCCATGACTGTTCGGACGCGCTGGCGGTTTTCACCGCCCAACGCCTCATCCGCTGAACGGTTCCACCCCATTAAAAATCTAATGACGGGCTCCAGAAATTGGCAGGCTTCATCAAAACCAATCAGATCGTGCGGGTTACCCTGCCAGGTGCTTGCTCGATCGAGTGTTGCCGCGGCACCGAAATCAATCACCCTTTGATCGATCTTAAATTGCGCTGGCGGTGCGCTGTTCAATCCTTTTCGTGTCTTTGCGATGGCCACCACACGCTCAACCAACGCACCCAAGTCCGTGTATTGCGGACGAAGTAGAAGCGATCGCTTATGGGCAGTCAGCGCCAGGCCGGCCAGAAGATCGGTCTTACCCCCGCCCCCTTGGCCTCCATAAAGCAGCAAATCGGCTTCCGAGTAATAGGCGGCCGTTTGCGGACCGGGGTTGGCAATCCAAATATCGTCGCCGACAACATCGAGCGCGTCGTTATAAAGCTTATCGATTTCAGCCTGCGGAAGGCCCTCAAGTTTCTGAAGATAAGCGTCAAGAGTCTGTAAGATTATTGGCCCCTTTTGCGAGGGCTGCGGCGATGAGCCTGGCCTTCTCTGTATTCGTGACGTCTTCAACCACAACAGCGGCGCGAACGTCAGCTTCGATCCGATCGCGCCAACGCGCCGGCTGTCGGTTCTTCAACCAGAAAATTGCAGCGGTGTCGGATCCATGAAATCTTTTGTTTATCACCTCCGGGCCGTCGCGCGTCATAACCTCCTCGATATAGTCGTAGCCGGCTGCGCGCTGTCGCAGCGCCTTCTCAACGACCTCAGTATCGTAACGATCTCCGCCTCTTTTTATGGCGTCGCAAAACTCAGGATGAGAATTCTTCCATCGATAAAGCGTCGCTCGATCAATTTTGAGGGCGCCTGCGATCTCGTCGTCCGTCATGCCAACGAGCGCAAAGTCGAACGCTCTGTCGCAATACTCGAGTTTAAATTTAGAAGGGCGGCCACCAGGGCCGCGCTTCTTTACCGATTGAGGCATCAGTATTTCCTGGCTTTTTTACGTGCTGCCGTTTTTGTCATCGCTGACTTCTTACGACGCTTCTTCGCACGCTGGGCCTGGGCTTTTCCTTTCTTCGTATAAGGGTATGAGCGGCCTCCAACCTTCGGCACAGGATCACCTCCTCTCAAAAGAAAAGGCCGGCTCAAGGCCGGCCAGTTTGGAAAAACAACAGGGAGTGGTTAGCTAAACCTCGCGGGTGCCGCGAGACTAGAAAATTGTACCTAACTCTGTGACACAGTCAACCCAAAACACAACATATTGTGTATATTAACCCAAAACTACAGAATAACATACTATATCTTGATATAATCGAATCAAATTTCTGAAATCTAATTCGATTATGCCATATCCTCATATTCAGCCTTGGCGCCAGCCCATGAGTGAAGTGCCAAATCGATTGCCTCGACACCCTCGGCACAAACACGACGAAACAAAGTCTCCTCCGGCGCATCGTCGACGAATTCAAAATCATAGATCGCAATGGCCACCTCTTCATGTGCGTCGGTATAAACGAGATCGCTCAATGTCGCGAAGTCCTCGTCCTCAATTGTCCATTTCGCGACGAACTCCGGCGCTCGGCGTCGCACGATATAACCTTGGTCGTCCCCAAAGTCGCTGGGGTCGATACCGACGATCCAATCCCCTCTACGCACCGGATCCGGCCTCGTCTTCAGCCCATTTGCGCGCCAAAGAAATTAACTCGTCGGCTGACTCAGGCGTTGGTGCATGGGCATAGATGCACGCCATCACCGTCACAAGTAGCCCGGTCATCGCTTGGGGTGTGAACTCCTCGAACGTGCCGTCAAACGTCTTACCGAGCTCATCTAATGCGCCTAATGCGGCCTCACGACCGTGATCAAAAGCCTTTTCCGTGTCCATTAGCTAACTCCTTCCAAAGCACTCAATTGAGACGATAACTGTTTCCCCCACTCGGTAACAGTCTTCCGCGAACCCCGCTCTGATTTTGCAAACAACCGAGCGCCGGCCGCATAAGAGTTCTTCTTCCACTGACCGATCGGGGCCCGCTTGGCTGGGTCCGTCTTGCCGGCAGCGACGGCGTCGAGCCAGCGTTGGTGCTTGATGACAGACATAACCTTGAAGTTCTCTTCGATATCCTGGCACTTGGCCCAGAGGTCGGGGTGGTTGTCGTGCAAGTCCTTCAGCTCTTCCTTTGTCTGAAACGGGCAGAAGAAGCAGGACGATTTTTCAACCGTGACCGGCCACAAATGGCGCAAGACCCGCTCGCAGTCCGCACGATCTAAGCCAAGCGTGACTAGAGGATGAATGCACTGGTGCTTGTCGGTCGTCTTCGAGCTGAACTTGCGATGACCCTCGTTCGCCTCGATGCCGATCGTCCATACGACGGTCCCGTCAAACTGACTGTCAGCCCACTTATGAAGAACCTCTGCCTTGAACTTGAGCGAGCAAACATGACCGGCGCCAGGTAACAGCGGCAGGTTGCCGAGACGCTCGAGCCACTCGACGATATTTTCACCGTCTTTGCGAACCGTTTCAAACCGGAGCCCGGCGTCGGCGCAGATCGCCGCGGCGGTCTCGATGTTCTCGTATGTCTTTGGGAACTCCGCACCAGGGTCGCTGAAGACGACCGCGTCGAACATCGGCAATGCTGCGTCGATCTCGTCGCGGCTGCGGCCGGTCAATGTCGCCGCTGCATCGCGGTTGAGGTGGATCGCCAGAAGCGCAGTGCTGTCGACGCCCCCACCAAAGCTTAGAATATTAACCATAATAACCTCATAAAGTTCATCCTAGTAACATAAATGGTTACTCAGGGTTACCTTTACAAGGTTATACGCGCATTTATTTCACTGTCAGTTAAGTTTCCAGTGCCGCGCAAGCACATCGAGCCCGGCAATCAGCCGGCCTTTCGCCTCATGAACATTCAATTTACGGACCGTGTTCCGGTTCACGTGATCGCGTAACGATCGCGCGTTACCAACCACGTCCCAAACGACCGGGCCCATGCTCTCACCAAGAATTGTCATCGCATCCCGGATCTGATTGCGCGCATCGAGTGCATGTTCCTGGTCGACGCCCTGATCCCCAAAGTCGACGCGATCGAGCTTGAGTGAGCTGAACCGATCACGCATGTTGGCTTTGTCAAAATATGTCGCGAACACGACGGCCGCGTCATGCTGGCCGGATGTGACCACACCATCGACCAACCAACGCTCCGTTAAATCAAGACGCCGACGCCGATACACGCCTGCCCTCGCTGTCTCTTCAATAACCGTATTTTCATCAATCCGCATGAAAACCTCCATTTAGGGAAAAGGGAACTAGAACAGTCCCCCTACTTAGGCGCTATTTATTCTGGGCTTCTTTCTCTGCGTTATCCCCCTTTGATCAACCCTTCCCTTTTCCCTTCTTCCCTAACTGGTCTGTAAACCATTGATATTGCTGCTAGGGAATTAGGGACAAAAGGGAAAACAAAATCCCTAATTGATCGATCGCACCAACGACGACGCTTTTTTGACCTCGTCGATGATGCGTTGCGTGTTCCGGCTCACGTCAACCGCAAGCCAATCATCTCTATTTCTGACGGCCCGCACCTCCGTTTGCCCGGTGTCGATCGTGTAACGTGCCCCGTTTTTCGCGTCCGGTCGAAGCGATCCGAGATCCCTCCAAAGCTTCCGGGTTACTCCGCCCGGCCGATCCGCGACACCCTCATGGCCGAGCGACCGCGCCGCCGCTCGAACCTTCTCCTGGAGCGCTTTACGGGTCACCAAGTCACTATCAAGTGTATCCTTTAGATGCTCGAGGATCTCCTCCGACGGGCTCTTGCTTGCCTCGATCATGGCTATTTTCGCCGCGGTCATCGGTGGCTTTGCCGGCTCAAAATTCGATACGTCCCGACGCATTAGATACCAATACAATCGCCGAGGTTCCTCGCTGTCCGGCTGTAAAGCCGACATCAGCTCCTCATAATATCCTGCCGACTCCTGCTCTACCGGGTTCGAGAACACCGCGATCCTGCGATCGTTCTCCGGTATCATCATAGCGTCGACATGGTTACTAAATATCAACGCATTAAAATACATCGTGTCGTCCCTGGTACGCCCATACTTCGGGTTTGACCTGAACGGCACCGGCGATGTGTCGACGCGCTGTTTAAACGTCTCATATGCGCTATAGAAATCTTCACGACTGACGTCTTTCGCTTCATCCACAATCAGAAACTGACAGTTCGCAGCCCAATCGTTATAGGTCCGATCGGCCGAGGTGCCGCGACCGATAAGCTGACCAAGCGACGCCTTCGAAACATGCCCCTGGAGGGCGCGCTCGAGCATCGATCCAACCCAGCTCCGACCGATACCGAACGCATTATCCGCGACCAGACAAACCGCATAACACCGACGCGCCGGATGCTGTACCTTATAAGCAAGCCAATCCAGAAACGTGGCACGCTCCACGTCATTCGGAATCAGATAATCGATATGGTCTAAAAACAGTTTTGGCGCCGCGTCCGTCTCATCATGGCGGGGCGCGATATAAACATTGACCACATCTTGACCATGCGCGGTCGCCACTGGCTCGCCGCCCGGCACGTATGACGTTGTCGCGGCCCGTGTTGTCGTCGGACTTTCCAGAAACGCTGTCTTTAATAAAACCGGCTTATCGCGGTCGGGTAGAAACACCCGCCGAAAGTTGATGTTACTCCATTCCTCCAACTCATAAAGCCACACGCCCCCATTCGGACGCTGTAACATATCAGCGACCTGTTTACCCTGGGCGACATATACATAGCGTGCTTGTATCCAGGGCATCGGATCGTTACCGGCCGCAAACGGCGCACCATGCTGCATCGCCCAATCCAGAAAAGCGCGATACTTCTTTTCACGGCAATGCTCATGCAGGCAATTAAATGCCCGAAACTCTTCATACCCATCCGCACCGCGACCGAGCGGACTGTACCCCGCCTTATCATCCCCCGTTGTATGCGCCTCATGCCATGGGCACCGGATGTCCACCCACTGGCTTCCGCTGTCCGAAAGGACGTGCCCGTTCTCCTCAAGCCAATACAGCATCGGATCGGCTACTTCACCCTCGATGACAACACCGCCACCCACCGACTTCACAACACTGGAAGGCTGGACATGCATGTTTTCCAGATCGACACCGATGTCCCTGGCAAGGTCATCCAGCTCAAACAGCCGTTCCGGATGCCAATCCGTGACACGTGACACGAAACCGTCACGCCCTGGCTTGGCATTTCGCGATCCGGGTATCCGCATCACTCTGTTATAGCCACCGGCACCCGCATCCGCGAAACCGAGCGCCGCAACAGATTCCACGATCGCCGCATAGCGGTCGAGGTTCTCATACGGTTGAATGATATAACCCCACTGAAAATTGTTGGCGCTGGACTCGAGCTTCCAACTTGGCTCGATCGGCGGCGGCTCGGCCTTTGAGCCAACATCATCAAGAACAATACAATAAGCGGCCACACAATCCGATTTCCGACGGGTCCACCAAATTGCACCATCGGGCTCCGCCTCTGGCTGACGCACAGTCGACACACAAAAATATGTCGATGCCCGTGTCGAGTTAATCCAGTTAGACGCCGGGCGGCTGGGATATGGTGTATGTACCCAGCTCTCCATCTGCTTTGCTAACAGAATATGCTCGTCCAATAATTCGTCCGGCGCGCCAAAAACCTCCATTAAAAATTCATCCGCCGTAATCACTTTTTATACCTCCTACCCGTCCAGATCTCACAATCGAGTGGCAACCCATCAGCCCATGCCGGCATGTGCAGCATGGCGCGGCGCAGTTCCACCTCCGCATCCGCAACCTCATCGTCACGGACCTCCAATAAAATCTCATCATGCGTGTGCGCCACGACCGGCCAATCAAGATCGACCAAGTCCACCAGCGCTGTCCTTAATATGTCGGCGCTCGCCGCCTGGGTGACGTTCTCCGCCAGCAACCCACCGTAAAGGTTAACCCTCGGCCATTCCTTCTCATGTTGCTTGGGCCGCCAGGACGATTTAATCGACCAGACTTCCTCCTGGCTGGAATACTCGGTCTCCCGCTCCTGCAATATCGGTGAAGGGTATGACAGCATACGACCGCTCGGCAGTCGGATATATAACGGCGCGTTTTCAGGTCTTAAAATTTTAACGCGACCGACCTCGAACTCCTCGCCAGGTGAACGAACCGCCCGTCGCGACGCGCGTTCGAGCCCGTGCCAGAAATCCATTGCCCATGGGTTGATGTCACGCCACGCCACCTTGTACGATTCCGCCTCATCGTCCGTAATTGAAACGCCGTACGCCCGCGCCATCGCTTGTAAGGCGCGATAGCCACCCTGGTAGCCCAGCGATAAAACAATCACCTTGCCGACCGCGCGCTGTTCTTTTGTCACGGTGCCCGGATCGACATTAAAAATCTTCGCGTACATGACGACATAAATGTCCGGAAGGTTCGGATCGGCATCGTTCTGGCGAAAGACATCGAGTACCGTCTCGTCGCCCGCAATCCAGGGCAGGACCCTCGCTTCGATCGCCGACCAGTCCCCGCAAACAAACGTATGCCCCGGCGCCGCCACGATCGAAGGCCGGAGCATCGACGCCAACGTCGACATCACATCATCGATCGGCTCGCCGCTCACAACAGCGTCGCGAACCGCATCCGGATCCGCCGCCGTCGCCCTCGGAAAATTATGCACTTGCAGACCGACACTGCTAAACCGTCCGGTCTGGCCGGCGCCGGCAAACATATATGCCCCCTGGACACGTCCATCGGGGCCGGCCCGGTCGACCATATTCTGAAACTTGGCGACACTTGACCGCCCGGCATCATCGGTAAGCTCAATTAATTCCAGCATTTGGGGGTCAATCGTCCCCGGCTTTAGCTCCTCGAGTGCCAAAAGTTTGGCGCGCGCAGACCGGTCGAACGTCTGTTTGACGGTCTCTTCGCCGGTCCGCCGGTCCACCCGTGTCACGGTCATCGCCTCACGGATCGCGTCGCAGGTGATCCGGGGCTCGATGTATTCTTTTATTCTCTTATGTTGCTTCGGCGTCTCAACCGCGCCGTCTGTTAACAGCTTAATTTTCTGGCTAATCTGACGCATCTCAGCGCCCGCATATTTAACCGCGGCTTCCGCAAATTCACGATCAACCAAAAGTCCGGCGTCGTTTATTTTCTCGGCCGCAATGAAACTGGCAAATTCATCATCCGTCAGCTCGGGCGTGCATTTTTTACCAAAGCGTTCTGTATCTACATCCCGGACGTTATATGCATAGAACTGCTCTAACAGTTCGGGATCCCGATTGCGGCCGAGCTTGCCATCCGGCTGTATCGTCGGCTGAGATAACAATTTAATCAGTTTCTTGCCGGCCGGATCTTTTTGAATCGGTAAATCGAGACACCGACCGAGATCATCCAGCGCGCCAGGTAATGACCGGCTGCGGGCCTGGGCGGCCGTACAATACCATGCTTCAATCGACGGTATGTGCAGTCCTTCGACCATGCGGGTTAAAACATAGGCTGTAATTAAGCGCTCAAATTGTGCGTTGTGTGCGTAAAGGCTGCGTGGCCGTGACACTTGGAACGCTTCACGCAAGACGTCCGGAAACACCATTCCCGGTGTCCAGAGCTGCGTCTCGCTGTCATTCATGGCCCAGGCCATGGATACGACCTCCGTATCTGGATGGCGGGCATAGTTATAGGCACCGCCGCCGAACAGATCGGCAGACGCAAAGGTCTCGAAATCTATATGAAAAATTTGTGTGTCTTGGGGAATCGTAATAGATACGTTTCTGCGGGTGACGTTACAGCGCCACCCGCATGAACGTCCTCTAGTTGGCTTGCCGACGACGACGTTGGACTTTTGCTGCCGGGGCCGGCGTAACATCTGCCCCGGCGGCTACCACACCTTCAAGGTCCTTACCCGAAAGCAACTCCTGGTCGCCGTTCGCCCAATCGATAACCCTAAATATTGGATTGAACACCCGCTTATTGTGCAGGGACGTGTTATAACTATCCTGCTCTAATACGATGACCGGGAAGCAGTAGTCGCTATTCGGTCGGGATTGAAGGGCGTCGTAAACGTCATCATATCCTTTTTTGCCGCCCTTGGACGATGAGTTATAAACAACCTCCTGACCGACCTGGCTGCCGGCAACGCAGATTAACTCAAAGGCAACTTGCTCGGCCCAGGTGGCGCCACCGTCCGCCGAGAGATCCTCGGTTGGACACGCCGGCGGGTTTGCAAAACTATCCATAACCTCACCAGCCTTGTAACTCCGATTATTGCGACGCCCCCAGGCGACCCAACCGGCCTGCAATGAATATGGGTTTATTGCCCAGACTGTGCCGTCTTCGACCTCTTCATTATCCTGACCGAAATGCCAGAAGCCGTCATTCTGCTCGAGCTTCAGGATCGCCTTTCCACCGCGCGTGGCTTGCGGTTGACGTGTCCGGTTTTGGGCGAGAGCAGCGGTGAGCTGGTCGGGTGAAGTGATCGCGGTAGTATTATGGAATGCAGCAATTTCAGACATTATAAACTCCTTTCGTCTACGATTGCGTTTTCGATGGAACCGGTAAGTCGAGATTGCTCCCGTCTCGCCGGTTCGTGATAGCCGGCCGAGGGTCATCCTCGGGGACCATGGTTGTGCCCGACGACTGTCGGGTGACGACTTCTTCAATTGCTTTGGGGTCGCCCCCAGCGGTTTTAAGAAGTCTCTCCGCCCGTCTGGGCGAAACGAGTTTGCGGTCGTGGAGCTCAAGCAGCGCCACCCCCGCATCAATTAATAAGTTTTCAGCCTGATCTTCATCGATCCACTTTCGCGTGGCTCGTTTCTCAGCCAGTTTAAATCCATCAACGACACGACCGCGCTGTAATTCGTTCCGCGCGGTGCTGCGAACTGCCTTGACCCAAGTCTCCATTTCATCTGCGCGGCGGACCAGCGAACCGAGTTCGATCGGATCGATAATCCGCGTCTTAGGGTCCAGAGTCAGTAACGCCTGAACCTCCCCAAGTTTTGCCGGACACGTCGGCGCTGCATTGCAGAAGCGGCACCACTTGCCCGCACGCGGTTCAAGGTTGTCCTCTGTGCGGATCCTTTTGACGGCTGCGCGCACATCTTCGACGAATACATCGAGCTCATCTTCGAATATCTCGCCAAAGGTAAGCGAGTCCTGCCCCTTTTCCGCTGCCGGCGGCTGAATGATGGCAAGCACAACCGACTTAACGTCGCGTTGAAACAGCTCCTTCGTACCCGGTGTCTCGCGGGCCGCGCCGGCATAGAATTTAAGCTGCGCGTTTTGTGCCCCGCCTTTGACCAGGACGCCCTTGCCGAATTTCCAATCGACAAAGATCAACCACTTCGGCGTCGACACAATCACGTCGCACGTCCCGAATGCATTCATACCCCGATACTGGACAGATGCCTCGGTGATCAGATCGAATTCCTCGATATCGTAGTTCATCAGCAACCGATCGAAATCATCGAGGGCCGGCTGGATTAAATCCTGAACGTCGTCAACCGTGAGCGTTTGGCCCTCTTCCGTGAACCCGATCATCGTCATCGGATCTACTTCGTTATCAAGGACGTGCTGCATCACTGAATGAAGCATCGTACCCTTTTGGGCGTAGCTCGAAACTGGTGGCTCTGGCGCCGCCTCCTCGAGCGCGTAGCTGGCGTTACAATTTATGCGCCGCCAGGCAATACTCCCGCCCATTAATGTTGAATGCGCGGCCATTATTCTACGGCCTCCGCCGCCACTACAGCCTCGTGCGCGTCGAAATCAACCGTCATCTTTAAACTCTCGAACTCCATCTCGATCGTCTCGATGTCGCGGCGGTGTTCTTTAATCGCAGAGACCAGCGCACGCACCAACTCGGGCGTCGGGTTCTGCTCCAGCTCGATCGAAATCAAATCGTTTTGATCGAGCCGGTCAATTTGATAGGGGTTAAGCGGCATGATGTTGTCCTTCCTCTCCAACCATGTCTGAAAGCTGTCGACTTTTGTGCATCAGCGTTTTGACCACACTCTCGTCGATGCTGTTTGCTAAATGTAAAAAACGGGCGTGAACCGATCCGGTCTGTCCCATTCGGTGGACCCGCGCCACGGCCTGGGCGTTCTGCGAGGGCACCCAATCAGCCGAAACAAAAAGAACATCCTGGCAGTCACCGTCCGCGTGGAGTGTGATCGCTGTACCCGCTGCGGTTATCTGCCCGACGAACACCCGTGTGTCCGGATCCGCCATAAAATTATCGATCGCTGATTGGCGTGCTTTCGGCGGCACCTGTCCGTGGACCGTGACCGCACCGAATTGACTGAACCCGTCAACCAACGCCTCAATCGAATCTATAAAGGTCGCAAAAACACAGACCTTTTTAATTGCTTGGTCCTCGAGTTCCGGAGTGAGGATGTCGATCGTGTCACCAACCTTACAAAGCTCGGTGATCCGCCGGAGCGTCGTCAAATGAAAGAGCGCATCCTCCGAGCTGCCCTGTCCGCGGATCGCATTAATTACCGCGTTCATTTCAGCGCGATGCGTCTCCTCAAGTCGTCGGACCTGGCCGGCCGTCTTATCGCCCGATACCTCAACCTCGGAAAACCGGACCGGTGGCAGGTCTTGCAAAACATCTTGCTTACGAACGCGGTCGACATGGTCAGACATCGCCGACCATAACTCCCGCGCCGGCTCCTTCTTATTACCCCGGATCACGTTACCAAATCGCGTCTCCTCGACATCACAGAATGTGTGCGTAAATCGCGTGAAACTTAACACGCGACCGTTATGGTCTCTGATCAGATCGGGGCGCGCACCGCGCAACCATGGATAAATCTCTGATATATTGTTCGGCGCCGGCGTGCCGGATAACGCCCAGAGCTGGCGCCCCCGCTTGACCAAGCCCTGGCCACGCGCGCCGCCCGTGCCAAATATGCTACGTGTTCGTAGCGCTTTTACATTTTTACAATACTGCAACTCATCTAAAATTATGACGTCATAAGATCCCGAAAATGCAGTCGGACCGAACCCACGCACGATCGCGTCATAAGAGCAGATGATTACATCAGCATTTGTCACGTCAGTCTTGCCGCTCTCCACGACAACGATCTTTCGATCTCGGGTTTGCCACTTCTCAAACTCGCGCCCCCAGTTGCGCCGGGCAACCGCCGGACAAATAACCAGGATCGGAAGCATCTCCGCACCCTCCTCAATCGACATCTTCTGACTGATATCGCAGGCAACGACCGCGGTCGGCGTCTTCCCCACGCCCTGGTCCCAGTACAGGAGCGCCTCGGGCTGACCGGCCAGATAGCCGGCACCAATCTCCTGATGTGGCATTAGTTTATCCATCAAGAAACTTCCCAAGCAATCGCCAAATAGTTGATTGCATCCTTGATGCTGTCCTTAAAGGTCTCGGAATCGCAATCCACACGACGCACCCGATCGAGTTTCTCCAGGACGTTGCCAAGAACTACATCCTTCGGCGTCCGCTCGTTGCAAAAAAACGCATTCTGGAATTTGGCCAGCTCATCATAATGCACGCTCGCCGATCCATATACGCAATCGCGCGCCTTGAACGTCTCGACGGCTTCTTCAAGAATGGTCAGTGCTTTTCTTTCGTTCATTTCCCACTGTTTCCCTTTTCCAATTTGCGATGAGCAAGGCATCAGCCTTGTCGACATCTTTTTTCCGGTTGAGCTCATCCGCCAACCTTGGCCAGTATTGGATCGCGCGCATCCGCGCATCGTCTTTTTGCTGTCGATGGAGTCCGTAGTGTCGCTTCCACACATTGGGGCTCACATAGACGATCGGAATTTCAAGTCCGCCGAGGATGCCTTCGATCGTTCCAAGTGCTTGGCCAAACCGAAACATCGAGCTGACACCCTGGCCCGGCATAGCGCTCACCTTTTCAATCACAGCCTCGTCGGGCGCCCATAACCGGATAATCGATGAAAGCAGCGGCGCGGCAATCATTCTGTGTTTACTTTCGCCGGCCGTCGGTATGGATTTAACTGAAAGAAACCCCTGACCGATCATAGCGACAGCCCCGTTGATACCAGGGTCCACACCAAGCGTTTTGCGTTTGCTCAACATATCCGTAAAAAATATCCGTATTTGTCGCTATCAGTAACATAATGATTACTGACGATGAAAACAAGGTAATATTTTTTAACTCCGGATAAAAAAAAGACCCCGCAATGCGGGGCCTTTAAAAAATAAATTTATTTTACTATTTTGCGCTCGCTGCTCTCTTCTTTGCGGTTGATGCTTGAATGGCTTGTGCGATCTGTTTTGGTTTCGTGTTGTAGACCCGCACCGGTGGCTGAAAAGACTCACCATCAGCCGCTTGCGCTTTAACGATTAAATGTGCTGTCTCGCCTGGTTGTACGGAAACCTCTACGACCTGGCTGTCGCCCTCCACTTCAGCCTCGCCGTTAATGAGTTCCTCCAGACCAGTCTCTAAGATTTGGCAAATCGCAACCGCGATCTCCACTTTTGGGCTCACTTCGTTTCTTTCGTAACGTCGATAACCCGGCGCTGAAATTTGAAACCCCATGCCACATAGCCGATCAACCATACTATCCACTTTAATTCCACGACGTTCCCTCATCGTTTTTAGCTGTTGACCTATTTGATAAATAGCCGACATCCGACCACACCCTTCCTTTTGTTTTATATTTTAAATATCAATCAAGAATCAGAATATGAATCCGAACCCTCACCGAACAAAGTAACCTCCGAACAGTCGGACTTGAAACAATCCATAGAGGATACGGTTTTCTCGATTGGTTTACTTAACACAGGCCAACTCGTGTTTTTCTTTAAGTTCCTATTTGCCTGCGTTCTCCACCCGTCTTCGCTTTCCGTAAGTTTCTGCATACGATCCATCAACCACATTGTACCATAATACAGCTTGTACACGGTTCGTCTGGTTGGACGGATATGCTTTCCCTTGATCTGTACCCCGCCAACAGACCCCGGCCACCCCGTTTCTTCGTCGAGTGTGACAATCTGCGCCCGGACCATCTCTTTAATGATGCCCTTCGAAGTCGATATCGGACCAGAATTCGGCATAAGGCGTTTCAGATCCGGGTCGTTTCCGATGAACAGGCCATCGAAAATGGCCGTGGTCAGCGGTAAACTATGAAGCCAGGCACCGCACGAGATATGAATACCTCGGCTAAACCGCGGTGCCAGGGAATAGAGCGTGTGCTGAAGATCAAAATTTTCTGGATCGATCGGGTGCCTGATAAAAGACACCGGATAACACACACCATACTTTTCGAGGAGCTCTCGAGAGAGCTTACGTCGAAACTCGTTCACCCGTCCAACAGGATCAGGTATGCCAAGACGCATAAAACGTCGGAGCAAATCCATAGCCTGGGGGTCCTCTAAGGGGTCCACGATCTCTTTGTCGCCGGGATCCCCGTCAATTGAAACTACTGTCCCCATCTTCCTTAACCTCCATGTGTGAAGCCACGATATGGGTATGTTACTCACAGTGTCAATAATATAATTGACGTTATTGTCGGTAACACGTAAAAAACGCCCTTGATGTTACTGTTGGTTATTCCTATTTTACTGGTATGTACTTTTCGCACTATATTGAAGTCTGTGGAGACACGCACGAAACTCTCGCGCGCCGATTCGGATGTACCCGTTCGATGATCACACAGATCAGATCGGGAAAAAAGAAACCCTCAATTAACATGATGTCCCGAATTATCAACGCGACATCTGGTGACGTCTCGGCCGACGATCTGATCCGCGAATTCTCCGAGAATACGACTCGCTATCCTCAATAAATTTTACTGTCAGTAAAATTATTTACTGTTTTTATCTTGTAATGTCACCATTAGTAACCATATAAGTTACTATGAGTGAAATTATGAACAAAGGAAATAGTGAATTGGAAAAGCAAGAAGTTAAACATTCTTATCCCTGGGACACCCTCCTTAATCTAGGACCGGGG
>Ga0208919_1000790_pt1 | contig 19822 bp, 35 predicted proteins | sample 4_EtaG_FD_184076 | JGI IMG/M metagenome (GOLD analysis project Ga0208919, IMG submission 184076) | Marine viral communities from the Subarctic Pacific Ocean - 4_ETSP_OMZ_AT15127 metaG (SPAdes) (version 3) | ecosystem: Environmental > Aquatic > Marine > Oceanic | place: Pacific Ocean | collected...
ATTACCAAACTGGAACCAAAGATGTTAAGACCCGCCTATGATGCTGTCGTATCGTTTGAGTTTATAGAACACATACCACCAGAATTAGCGCAAGATGTATTTGACCTTGCCGCAGAGAAGTCAAACATATTCATCGCATCATCGCCGAATGAATGTGTACGTCCCCATCAACAACCACCAGTGAATGAGTTTCACTATAAGCATTACACCCCAGTTGAGTTTGAGGCTATGGGTAAGAAAGCTGGATTCACAAACGTGGAGTTCCACTGCCAAACCAACGGTAGTCACTACATGGTTAGACCCGGCCTAGAGCAAGGGAAGTTTATGATCGGAGTTTTTACAAAGTAGTATGGGTACCCTAGATTTAAAACAAGGGGGCCATATTTGAAAATCTGCTCATTTTGTCTGTGGTAGACACAATATATAAAAGCTATCGCATGGTGTAATTTTCTTTGGCCCCATAGCAAAAAAGCCTACCCCTATCTCTAGAGGTAAGCTTTTTAAATAGTCAAGCTAATTATTTATTTAGCTAAACCTTGCTTAAGTTGTCTGATAACTTGGTTAACAATATCCGACGTATCCAAGTTCGCAGTTGGGCTACTAGCTACTTGGTTGTTAGGAGTATCAGAAATTTTTCCAATTCCCTCACCGTTGGCCAATGCTTTGCCTAAAAGCATTACGCCTTGATAAACGATATTAGTTTTAGGCGTCTCAAGCTTAGTGAAAAACTTTTGCCAATTGGCGAACGTCATGCCTTTACCTAAAAGCGAACTATGAATTATTTCATTGCTCTTTAGTTGAGACCATGAAACAAAATCAAATTTTTCGGCTTGAAATTCCATAGCCTTAGTTAGGTTGTTGTGATTAATGGTATTCAAAAAAACTTTAGTATTTCCTAAAGTGTAAACTTCGTTACCATTATATGACTCTTTTTTAAGAGTTTGTTTTTTACTTGTCATAATATTTTCCTTTGTTTAACAAGTTTATATTAATCTAATGTCAATTTTTTGACACCAGCTTGTGAGACTATCCCACAATTTTATCTTACATTATTCCCCATAATAGTCAAGCCTATTCTTGAAAGCCTTGCTCACCGTGGCTTTCCGAGGTTGTTTAGAATCGTTCTAATTAAGGATTCATGGCAAATTATAAAATTTAAGATAAATGAATGTTTTAGTATCATACGCAGAAGAGACGCATCACTATAACGCATTAACACGTTAACACATTACGATATACTTATAAGACACCAGGTATATATATAACACATTGACCTGGAAAACTGTTATATATCAATAACATGTATTTAATTATGGGCAAAAAAAGGTCTTGCAATTGGTCGAGAGTTCGAGTAGTCTGAAATCATCGAGGAATTTTCCAAAGTTTTTGGGTTATTTCTAGATATAATATAATAACTTATATACTATTCTAGGGAGTTGTATGGATATGACTGTAATCATATTAGACGACCTAGTCTTATAACAACAGCACTATTCTAGGGCATCTAGATTTCCTTCCCAATACAGTCCTAGAATAGTGTATTAACAAAGGAGATAATATGAGTTTAAAAGTAAAACTAACTAAAAACTCATCTTTCAATAGTGAAGAACATTTCTTTACTTGTCTTGATGATTTGGTAAACGAGTGGGAAGAGACACTTGGTGCTAAAGAGATGGACGAAGAGGACTCTGGATTTAATTGTGAAAGATTAAGAGAGTTAAGAGCAATGATAAATAAGGAGATAACATGACTAATTTAATTATGGTTCGTAAAGACTTTGAAGCATTAGCATCTAATTGGATTGACGATGAAGAGAGATATTACTCAGAGTGTTGTCACGATATTATGGTTGATGTTAGATTCAAAAACTGTGAGTATCATAAGAAACTTCTCAAAGGAGAGATAGAGCCTTATGATATTCCCACAAGTAAGCTAGCCGATGGATACGATTATACTCATCTTAGACATCTAGAGGATTACTTTAACCAAGAACAATTTTATGACAAGGAGACGACATGACTAAACAGTATTTAAAAATTAAAACATCAGATGTTAAAAGATATATTAAATATTACGAAGAATTTTATAATATGGAATTAGATAAAGATGGATATAAGTATGTAATTGAAAATCTTATGTATGATTCGAACTTAGATATATATGCAGATAACAAATACTATAATGATATATTATCTTCACTACACAACTATGTAAAAGGTGGAGAATTTTATCCCATAGAAATAATAACTTAACAAGGAGACAACTAATGACTAGACATATACCCAATACATTTGAGGAGGAGTTTGCTATACCTAAAGGACTATCAAAGATAGGTCTTAAAGTAGCTAGAGCAATTCGTTCTTATGCTAAGAAAAGAAACCTACGAAGTTATGGTGATACTACTTTCTACTCAACCCAACAATGGAAAGATAGGGAAGAGGACTACGGCACAGAATCAGAATTAATTATAGTTCACGATGGTGGTGATATGGCACGATACTTTAACTATGATTACGAAGATTATACCGATATTGAAAGAATGAACAAGTTACTCGAGAAGTATGGAGTGTACTTTGAATCATGTACTTGTTGGTACTCTGCAATATATAAACTTTAACAAGGAGATACTGATGGCGTTAACAACAACAACTAAATCACAAAACAAAAAGATATCAGACTTGAAGAAGAAGATTTGGACTTCTGCTACATACCGTAGTGGAAGTTCTAATGTCTTTGGGACTTGTCCCTCAAGTTGTAAACTCAATCCATACCCTAGCGAGTCTACAACAGAGTTTGATTGGGACTATGCAAACACACTAGTCAACTACGGTTGTCCAAAGAATGGTAATGCTTTTACCTATACACACTTTGAAGACAAGTACGTTGAAGAGTTTGCTAAGTCTTGGACTAAGGGTAAAACAGTTATCAATGTGTCTAGAGATACCCTTGACGATGCTATTGAGTCGTATCGTAAAGGGATACCTACAACAGTAACTACATCGATAGGCTTCATTGATAAGGTAGGTAGCTATAAAGGAGTAACCTTGTCTAGATGTCCAGCTGAATATCAAGACGAGAGAAACTGTGCTAACTGTAAGCTATGTGCTAACCCAAACAGAACATCGATTGTGGTGTTTACTGCACATGGTTCAACTAAGAACAAGGTTGGTAAGACCGAGCAAGGTGGGTGCTATGGTACTGTTGGGCCAGTAGCTTGGGCATGGAAAAAGACCATGAGTAAAGCTAACCTTGATGAAAAACAACAACTAATAAACTGGATTGAAAACGATGTACCTACTGATGGTTTTGTAAGACATCATGTCGTTGGAGATTTAGGAAAGGAGATAACATGAGTAATTTATATCTAAAAGGTCAACCAACTTGGGCTTTACGTAACATGGTTAAAGCATTAAGTATGCATAGTTGGTTAAATACTGATGAAGAGAATGAACGACTAGTCAAAGCTAAATTATTATTAAAACAAAGGAGAAAGACTAATGACATATGAAGAATATAAAATACAAAAACTTTCATTTGTATTACAACAGTTTTGTACATTGAATGGGTTACCATTTATGTGTGCAGAGGACTTACTCCATGACCATTCAGTAAGTAAAACACCTTATCAAATAGGGTGGTTAAAATTTTACTGTGAGTTATGGAGTGAGTGTATTATTAACCCACAAATAAAGGAGAAACATCATGGGTTTTAAACGAGAAGAACTAAGGAAACTTAGAGAAACATTACAACAAGTAATTGATGGTACATTTACCTACAATGAAAGACATGGAGTCGGAGACTTCCTTAGTAATTATAAATTTGATATTGGTAACTGTAGCTACAACGACTCGAAAGCTACGTTCAAACTTGAAGTAACTATCAAGGGTGCTAAGAGTGAAGAGAGAGTAGAACTTGAAAAGAATGCAGACTACTTTGGACTTGACCTTGATAAGGATCATCCAGAGTGGATACTTGTAGGTTACAATCGTAAAGCTAGAGGATATCCAATACTAATGGAAAAGAAAAGCAATGGTAAGACTTACAAATTTACACTTGAGAGTGCTAAACAAATGTTCAAAAAGGAGGTAGCATAATGGAACTAGAAACATTGGGCGATAAGGTATCAGATATATTTGATGCTATCGGTCGAATTGAAATGAAGTTACAAGACATTGATGACAGAGTAAATGAATTATACTCTAAGGTCAACGATGGTCAGACAGAGATCAGAGATGAGATTCACGATGTCTATGTGACTTGTGATGGTATAGATTCCGAAGTGAAAAACATTGAGGGATACTGTTCATCTATCAACTCGAACATCGACCAACTGAAAGACTGATTGACTTTCACTAGATTAATTATATTATAGTTAGTCTAGTGGGGTAGTGATTTTTAATTTCCTTTGTTACACTATCCCACTAGCCTAACTATTAAGTTGGCATAGTTAGGTGACTTAACCCAAGCCAACACAAGGAGACGACAATATGTCACAAGCACAAAAAGATATGTTCAGAGAACAAGAACTGAACGAGATAGGTTTAGCTATCTCTAAAGCTGATGGTGAAGTTCTAGGTGAGATCATGCATAATGTTCTTAAAGACAGAAAACTATCCCTTGTTACTGAGGAAGAGGTTGAAGAGATGATACGACAAGACCTCGAGGAACAAGCCTTAGATCATGGAGATTGGAGTGAGCCTAATGGAGTTTATTAAGATACTTATTTGGTGGACATCCACAACTGTCCTAATATTCTGGGCATTATATTCACTAATCTTTGGATTAATATAAGGAGACACTATGCCAATTAGAAAATGGGATAACCTACATGTTGTAACCCACAACGATATGCATATCATATCAGTAGGTTCTAGTCTCTTGGGTAAAGTGACAGAACCATACGAGAACTTAGTTCGTATGTTAGGTACACCAAGGGATGACAATACTAAGTGGGTCAGTTGGAGTTTACAATTCAACTCTGATCCAAGGTCTGTTGTGACTATTACATCATTAGACAAGAACAAGTCTGATGTATTTGATATGGCTAATTGGTCTATCAATGGTCACGACAAAGACTACTATAAAAAGTTCATTACTAAACTTAATCAATTTAAAAAGGAGGCAGTGTGACTATCGATGAACAACTAAACCAAAAGCAAGAGGAGATACACAATCTTCAAATGCGATTGAAAAAGTGTATCAAGGAGCGAGATGCACTTAAAAATGAAAGTAAAGATATGACTATCGAAGTAACTAAACAAGACTTGCGATGGGCAAGCACTCACTATCTATGTGAAACCTTACCAATAGACTACGATCAATGGTCTGAGAAAAAACTTGATAAGTTTCTTGAATACAATGCTTGGGAAATTTTACAAGATTACGAGCCTAAGTTTATATGGGCGCAGATAGAATCACTTGCTCGGAGTATGAAATATTATATTAAGGAGGACACATGAAACATAAACTACTAGATTTATTTTCTGGCATCGGTGGTTTCTCTCTTGGTGCAGAGGCTAACGGCATACCAACTGTAGCCTTTGTAGAGAAAGACCCATTCTGTCAGAAAGTATTACGTAAACATTGGAGTAACACACCAATCATATCTGATATTAGAACAGTGAAAGGAGAAGATTATGAAACAGATGGAGTTACCATTATCAGTGGGGGATTCCCATGCCAACCCTTCAGTCAAGCTGGAAAAAGAAAAGGCAAAGATGACGACCGATATCTCTGGGATGAAACTCTTAGAGTTGTTGCCGAAACAAAACCAGAATGGTTTATTGGAGAAAATGTTGACGGACTTGTTAGCATCCAAGATGGCATGGTACTCAGATCGGTGCAAGATGACTTGGAGAAAGAGGGTTTCCAAGTCCAATGTCTTGTTATTCCAGCTTCAGGCATCGGTGCTTGGCATCAAAGGAAAAGAGTCTGGATCATTGGACACAATGTATCCAACACCATCGGCAAGTTGTCAGATGGATGTAGTAGCACCACCAGACACAGTGAGTCAGAACTCAAAGGGATGGTCAGTGACGAGGCTAAAAACTGGAACAAAGTTTGGAGCGAAGTTGAACGATGTGATAAACAAACTAGATCAAGAGGGAATGTATCCAACACCAACGACAAGGGATTACAAAGACATGGGGTACAATCCCAAATGGAAACCAAGTCGAGACAAGAGTTTGCCGAGGGAAGTTCTCAAAGACAATACACATGGTGGCAAACTGAATCCAAACTTCGTGGAGTTCCTCATGGGATATCCTACGAATTGGACAAAGATAGAGCCAATCGAATAAAGGCACTCGGTAATTCCATAGTGCCACAGATTGCTTATCAATTATTTAAATCAATAGTAACTGTAACAAAGGAGAACGATCATGAGCAAGTCTATTGGTGTTGATCCACGATTCATACATTGCGAACAAGCAATGAATGACTGTCGTCACCAAGCACGAATGTCTAGAGTGAAAGGTGAGGACAACAAGGCTATGTGGTATGAGACACAAGCCGACTACTACGAAGAAATGCTACTGCAAGGTAGAGAATACGAACCATTATTTTAAAGGAGACAGACTAATGACAACATATGAAAAATTTGCCAAGAAATATTTTGGTCAACTAAAAGGTTATACCATAATTGATTTTAGATTAGAGGAGGAGGACGATATAGCTTTCCCTATTTTGATAATGAAGAAAGGAGATAGAACTATTGAGGTAGCCGTTAGCCAAGACGAAGAAGGTAACGGAGGTGGTCATCTATTTATAGAGGGGTCAATATGTTAAAAGATGTTGACGGCTTTGACTACTCAGATGATAACGATGATGATGACTTACGAGAGCGAGAGTATGCTCAAGACGAGACAGTAAAGTTAATCACTAATCTAGAAGCTGAGATTGTTAACAGACAGAATCTGTTTGTTGGTGCTATGACAACCCTCATGGATGCATGTTACTTTCATGCGCCAGAGGATTCAAGTGCTACACATTTAATATTAACTGCACATCAGAAAGTATTGGAGGCAAGAAAGAAAGCGAGTGATGATGACTAAAGAGCTGTTTGCTTTATATCTAGTTTTCTCTACACCAACTGGTGAGGAGGAGAGGTTTGTTATGGAACGAGAGAACTGTGATAACCTAGAGCCGATCGTTGAACAAGAGTTTAAACGATTGAATATTAATCGAGATGGGATAAACTCTGGACACATGTGTATTGGTTGGAAGTTTCATCTCATAAGACAACAAGCACAAGAACTGCAACACAATAAATTAACGACACCACCACAACCACAAGTAATACCAAGACCTTGTGTTGTACCAATGGAGGGAGTGATTGATGATTGAACCAGTAATCATAACCTTTTGGATTGAAGTTAACTCTCGGTTATACGAGAAGACTATACCAAAAGTATACAATGAGTGTGAACCTATCGTCTCTCAAATCTATGAGCAGTACGAAAAGTCTAACGGCAAAGTTGTCGCAGTAAAATGTGATACATATAAACAATACAAAGATAAGAGGGAGTATTTCCATGGTAAAAAGTAACGGATCAGACATAAACGATGACGAGATTCTTTCTGATGTAGAGATAGTCTATGCATTAGCTAAGATAAAACACTTCAAAGATATAGTGCAAACAGTATCGATTAAAAGATATTCTCAAGAAGAATATGTTGATGTTGTTGAAGCTATCTTTGAAGAAATATTTAACCCACGAACTGACAAGGAGAAACAATAATGAAACTAGAAACTTTAAAACAAATGATGATAGAAGTTATGGATCAAGTGCGAGATGGTACAGATGTAGATAATCTATCTGATCAAGAGATTGGTAAGTTAATTGACTATGCAATGTATGAAATACTAAACCCACCAAAGAGATCGGCTAAAGATAGGATATTATCCAGAGACTTTGGGCGATGGCAGTCTAAAGTTATTGATCCAAAAGATGTACCATTTAAAAGTCAATTTAAGAACTCACATACAATCGCTATTACTGATGACCGACCTTGTGACACTGAGGCACCAGATAATGTAGTGAGGGTTGACTTTAAATGACAAGCTGCAAAAGAGTAGAGTGTGATAACGAGATCACCTCCTCACGGAATGTGTATTGTTCGATATCTTGTAGTGCCATAGTTAATAACACTAAATTTCCTAAACGGATCAAGAAAGATCCAGGTCTTTTCCGTTGCAACTATTGTAACAAAGAACAACCAAGACGGAACAATACAATGAATAAGTATTGTGATAATGTCTGCCAACAAAAGCATCGCAAACATATTCGTGATACTAAAATAGAACGAGATGAACATATGGGTAAGTCTGTTGGTAAGAAGAGACTCATCATATCTTATCTCAAGGATAATAACCAATGGCATTGTCACCAATGTAAAGTAGGGGCAGAAGAGGCGCCGATGGAGTTCCATCATATCGATGGGAATCGCTATCACAACCGTCTGTCAAACTCGATGGTGCTCTGCCGTAATTGTCATGGGAGGACACAGAACTTCGCAGGTAGAAACAAAGGGTGTGGCCACTATATATAGTTATTACTAGTTATATATAGTTATTACTAGTTATATATAGTTATTACTAGTTATATATAGTTATTACGATATATAAAGAGATATATATAGTATATAGTAGTAACTACGAGAACTAGCATTAGACTAATACTAGACTATATATAGTCCCCCTCTGTATATGGGGATAGGCTATCACTGATTTCGAAATCTGGCAACCCCTTGACAAAAATAATTAGAGGATGTATTTATAGGGTAAGACCCGCAAAAATAAGGAGACGACATATGACAACACAAACAGACCCAAAAGGTTTTATACGACACACACCTTGTGAAGAGTGTGGATCATCCGATGCCAATGCTTTATATGCTGATGGCAGTCGGTATTGTTTCTCGTGCCGAACCTACACTGAACCTCCCAAGGACAAGACCCGACTTGAGGAACTGCTCGGAGATGACACAAAAATTCAAGGCTCGGCGCCGACATTAAGAATACTAGGTAACAGTAGACCTATAGAAGATCGAGGCATATCACAAGAAGTGTGTGGTTTTTATAATGTAACTATAACAAACCCAGATAAACCAGACTTATATAAACATCACTATCCATACTTCGATGATAGTGGCAATCTTGTGGCTACTAAAATCAGAAGAGTAGCAGATAAATCATTTACTGTTGAAGGCAAGGTAGGTAAGGCTACACTTTTTGGTCAACATTTGTTTAGCGCTACAAATAATACAACAATAACAATATGTGAGGGAGAGATTGATGCGCTATCAGTATCACAAATGTTACCTAAAAGATATCCTGTTGTTAGTGTTAGAACTGGTGCAGCTGGAGCTATCACCGATTGTAAAAAGCAGTATGAATTTTTAAATAGTTTTGAAAAGATATACCTATGCTTTGATAACGACGATCCAGGACGTGAGGCTAGTAAAAGAGTAGCCGAACTATTCCCTCCAAAAAAAGTACACATAGTTAATCTTAATCTTAAAGATGCGAATGAGTATTTAATTAAAGGTAAACAAAAGGATTTTATAAGTAGATACTATGAAGCAAAAACATATACACCAGAGGGTATCATACTTGGTGAGAATACATGGGATCTTATTGCTAATGAAAAGGTAATTGAATCAATACCTTATCCGTGGGAGGGTATGAATACTATGACTTACGGCATGAGACTTGGTGAGTTATGTACGTACACTGCGGGGTCAGGTATAGGTAAGTCTAGTGTAATGAGAGAACTAGCTTACCATATAATAAAGAACAGTAATCATTCAGTTGGTTGTTTATTCTTAGAGGAATCTGTTGAACGAACAACCAAAGGTATCATGTCTGTACATGCTAACAAACCACTGCACCTACCATTTTGTGAATCAACTATGGAAGAGAAACGTGCAGCATGGGAGGCTACCCTTGGTACAAACAAAGTAAGAATGTGGGATCACTTTGGTTCTACTGATATCGATAACATCATATCTAAAGTACAATACCTAGCTAGTGGATTAGATTGTAAGTTTATTATTCTCGATCACTTGACTATGATTGTATCGGCTATGACTGGTGACAATGAGAGAAGAGCAATCGATAGTATAATGACACGACTTAGAACTCTAGTTCAAGAACAGAACATACATCTGATGTTGGTATCTCATTTAAGTAGACGAGCTAGTTCAGATAGTGGACACGAAGAAGGTGCGATAGTTAGTCTGTCACAACTCAGAGGTTCACATGGTATTGCGCAACTCTCTGACTTTTGTTTCTCATTAGAAAGAAACGGACAAGCAGAAGACATGGAGAAGAGAAACCAAACTACAGTTCGTATACTGAAGAACAGATTTAGTGGAGAGACTGGCCCATGTTGTTGGTTACAATGGCATAAAGATAGTGGTCGCTTAACTGAAATATCTAACCCAAAATCCAAAGACAACGATGACTTCAAGGAGGTGAATGATGGATTCAAAATTTGACACAGTAGTTCTAGATATAGAAACGGATAGTTTAGATGCTACCAAGATACATTGTATATGTATTCAAGACTATGCAACTGGAGAACAGAAAGACTTTATACAAGAGCAAGGATGTAAAGAGTTCAAAGAGTTTCACAATCAAGACCGTAAGTACATCATGCATAATGGTGTAAGCTTTGATGGCCCAGTGCTAGAAAGATTATTAGGCATAACAATTCCCTTGGAAAATATTATTGATACACTTCTTATATCTCAAATGATTAATGCACACATAGATGGTGGTCACAGTTTAAAATCTTGGGGTAAGAAACTAACACGAGGTGGTAAGCTAGAGTTTAAAGACTTCGAGGAATATTCAGAAGAGATGCTGAAGTATTGTCAACAAGATGTACATGTCACACGTAAACTTATGGCACACCTAGCACCTAAGATAACACGGTTTAGTGTAGAGAGTGTACGTATGGAACATAGAGTCAGAAGAATTATAGATCAACAAGAGAAGAATGGATTCTATTTAAATGTAAATAAGGCACATGATTTATTAGAAGAGTTGAAGACAAAGTCAGAAGATTTAAAGAAAGATTTGAAAACTATATTCCCTACAATATATACACCACGATTTCATAAGACCACTGGTAAACCACTCAAGGATCACGTTGATGAGTTTAACCCTAGTTCTCGTAAGCAAGTGGCAGAACGATTACAAAAGAAATATGATTGGGTACCAAGTAAAACTACACCAACTGGACTACCAGTTATAGATGAGAAAGTTTTAAAGGAGTTAGATTATCCAGAGGCTAAGATGATTGCAGAGTATCTGCTGTATGAGAAACGTGTATCACAAATACAATCATGGCTAAAGAATGTTAAAGATGATAACCGAGTGCACGGTAGAGTTATAACATTGGGTTGTGTGACATCTCGCATGAGTCACTATGGCCCTAACATGGCACAAGTCCCAGCAAGTTATTCACCATACGGTAAAGAGTGTCGTTCATTATGGACTATACAAGACCCTAATAAGTATTGTTTAGTTGGTTCGGATGCTAGTGGTTTAGAACTACGATGCTTTGCGCATTACTTACAGAACCCAAAGTTCACGGAGCAAGTAGTTGATGGTGATATACATACATACAATCAAAAGATTATCGGATTAAAAGATAGACCAACGGCAAAGACTTGGGTCTATGCATTTATCTATGGAGCTGGAGATGCAAAGCTAGGTCAGATAGTAGGTGGTGATACGGTTGCTGGATTAGGTAGTCGTAAGAGATTTATAAATAAAGTTAAAGGTATGAAAACTTTAACAAGTAACTTAGTTAATTTATTACAACAACGTAAGCGCAAGTATGGTGAGTACCAATTGGTTGCGCTTGATAAAAGGATTCTACTTGCACGATCCATTCACTCTAGTTTGAATACACTTATTCAAGGAGCGGGTGCAATTATATGTAAGCAATGGCTACTCAATATAATTGATGAGGTCGACAAGCAGAACTTGGATGCTAAGCCAGTGGCTAACGTCCATGATGAGGTACAGTTTGAAGTCCGTAAGGAACAAGCTGTAGATTTTGGTAACATTACAAAGGAGGCAATGAAAAATGTAGAGATACAATTTGACTTACGATGTCCACTAGATAGTGAGTATTCAATCGGCACGACTTGGAAAGAAACCCACTAACTGTTGACACTATTGATAGTATGGTATACTGTCGAGGTGTTTCTTTATTGAGACACTAATTTTAATAACTTTTATAAACTTTTAATTTAAGGAGATAAATATGCCAGTAATTTCAGGCACTGCTTATTGGGCGAAAGTCCACCAACCACACTTTGATCAGTATAATGAACAAGGTATTTTTTCCATTGATGTAACAGTGGATGCAAAGACTAAGAAACAATTACAAGACTTGGGTCTTGGTCCTCGTATTAAAAACAAGGGTGACGAGAGAAATGATTTCGTTACCATCAAAAGAAAGTACACTCGTAAAGATGGTACAAAGAACTCTGCACCTCGTGTTGTAGATTCTAAGAAGACACCAATTAGTCCTGATGTTTTAATCGGCAATGGCTCACAAATTAATGTGGCTTTTGATACATACGATTACAACGTCGGTGGTAACCAAGGTGTTGGCTCATCTTTAAAAGCTGTACAAGTAACTAAACTAGTTGAGTACAGTCCTTCTGAAAACTTAGATGAGTTCGGTGAAGAGTCTGGATACCAGGCTCCAACTAACGGCGCATCTAAGAAAGATGGATTGGAAGACGACACACTTCCATTCTAATGTCAGATAAGAAAAGCATAGATACTCTTGTAAAAGATATTTACAAATTGTTTGACGAGGGCAACACTAATCAACCCACACCAAATAATTTAAATGAATTTGCAGAGAGTATGAAAGATGCTGTTCTTACTTATCTAACAGAGAAACAATCTGGTAGCCGAGGTATTCGTATGTCGAGCCTCGGCAAACCAGATAGACAATTGTGGTATGAGTTATACAAACCAGAACTAAGAGAGCATATGCCATCTCATGTTCGAATAAAATTTTTATATGGGCATATGTTAGAAGCACTTCTATTATTACTAGCTAAAACGGCAGGACATTCTGTCACAGATGAACAGAAAACATTAGACCTTGATGGGGTTGTCGGTCACCAAGATGCAGTAATAGATGGAGTTGTTGTTGATGTTAAGTCGGCATCACAGTTTGGATTCAGAAAGTTTAGAGAGAATGATCTCACTCCAGAGACAGATGCCTTTGGATATCTTCATCAGATTGCTGCATACTCACAAGCAAATAAGAATGATGAGGTAGGTTTTCTTGCTATTGATAAACAAAGTGGAGCACTTGCATTATGTCGCCCACATAAATCAGATATACCTAATGCACGAGAAAGAATTAAACACTTACGAAAAGTATTAAAGGATAAGAACAAACCACCACCAAGATGTTACGACGAAGAACCAGACGGAGTATCAGGTAACATGAAGTTAAGTATCGGTTGTTCTTACTGCGCATATAAAGTTGACTGTTGGTCTGATGCTAATGATGGACAAGGATTACGAAAGTTTATCTACAGTAAAGGGCCACGATGGTTAACCAAAGTGGTTAATGAACCCAATGTATCAGAAGATATACCATGAGTATATTAAGAAAAGAAAAAGGGTTTTATAGATCTATCTTTGAAGCTACTGTTTGCGCTAAGCTTGATGAAGATAAAGTTAAGTTTGAATATGAAACACTTGTTATACCTTATGTAGTTCCAGAGATTAGGAAGACATACACTCCAGACATTATACTAACAAACGGTATTATAATAGAACTCAAAGGACAATTAACAAGAGAAGATAGAGCCAAGCATTTATATATTAAAAACCAAAGGCCAGATTTAGACATTAGATTTGTATTACAAAATTCTAGAAATAAACTTTACAAAACTAGTAAAACAACTTATGGTGATTGGCTAACTAATAATAATTTTATATGGGCAGATAGATTTGTACCAGTGGACTGGATAGATGAACGACCAAAAGAAATCAACACAACAGAAATCTTTGTTAAACCAAAGTCAAACCCGAATAGTTTTAGACCCTATACTAGATACGACCACCGAGGGAAATAAAGAGGGAGAGAATGAAAGAGCATTATTCAGAGCCGTTATATATCAAGCTTTACTTGATGCTAGTAACGATGATAATAACACCACTAAAGAAGCTATACACATTAGGGAAGAAGCTGTTCGTTGGTTTAGCAAATCTGTTGGGGTTACTGCTTCTTGGTTCGTCGATGTTTGTGATCTTGCTGGTTTGCATTATAGTCAAGTGCGGTCTTTTGCTCGTAAGCTTATTCACGAACCTAATAACACAGACTTCCAAAGGAAGAGATTAAATGTACTACTAAATATGACACATGGAGAGGACAAAAAATGACAGATGATTTAGTAAACAACCCACCTCATTACAAATATAATAGTAAAGGTGTCGAGTGTATAGAAGCTATCGAAGCTGCGCTTACACCTGAAGAATACAGAGGATACCTACGTGGACAAGTAATGAAATACACTTGGAGATGTAATTACAAAGGCAAAAGACTAGAGGATTTACAGAAAGCTCGATGGTATTTAAATAGATATATTGAATTGCTAGAAAAAGAATGATAGTATCAGAACTTCCGATACTTGAAATAATCTGCTCACTTACTGCATGTGTGTCAGTGTACTTGTACGGAAACGGATCACTGAAAGCACCGTTGTTTGGTATATGTTCCCAAGTTTTTTGGTGGGCATGGACAATCCAAGAGGGTCTATACTTTATGATGGTACTGAATGTGGTAATGACATTAACACATATTAGAAACATAATTAAAATGAAAGGGAGATCATGACGACATTACCAACTGTTTACCAACAATTTATACACAAATCTAGATATGCTAGATGGTTACCAGAAGAAAAGAGAAGAGAGGAATGGCACGAAACTGTAAGTCGGTACTTTGATTTCTTTAAACAACAACTAAAAAAGAACTGTGACTATGATTTAGATAAAAAAACTATGGACTATTTATCTAATAAAGTCATGAAGTTAGATGTCATGCCTTCAATGAGGGCACTGATGACTGCGGGACCAGCCTTGGAAAAAGAAAACATAGCTGGGTATAATTGTTCTTATGTTCCAGTAGATCACCCAAAAGCTTTTGATGAAATATTATATGTACTTATGTGCGGGACGGGAGTTGGTTTTAGTGTTGAGAAAAAATATACCAGAAATTTGCCTAGTGTTGCTGATGAGTTTCACAATACAGAGACTGTTATTATGGTCAGAGACTCCAAGCTTGGTTGGGCAAAAGCATTTAGGGAAATCATTACACTACTGTATGCCGGGCAAATCCCAAGGTGGGATGTATCTGACGTGCGACCATCAGGAGCAAGACTTAACACTTTCGGCGGCCGAGCTTCTGGACCTGCACCTCTCGTCGACCTCTTCAACTTCGCCATCGAAACCTTTACTAAAGCGAAAGGCAGACAACTAACACCACTTGAGTGTCATGATCTTGTCTGTAAAGTAGGGGAGATTGTTGTTGTTGGAGGAGTAAGACGTTCGGCTATGATTAGTTTATCAGACCTTGATGATAGAGACATGAGAGATGCAAAGTCTGGTGAGTGGTATAGAGTTGAGGCACAACGTGCGCTATCAAATAACTCTGCCGTATACGAAACCAAGCCAGATAACATTGGAACTTTTATGGAAGAATGGTTAGCGCTATATAAATCTGGTAGTGGTGAACGTGGTATCTTTAACAGACAAGCCTCAAAGAAAGTTGCATCACGTAATAAAAGAAGAGACGATGACTTTGAGTTTGGAACTAATCCGTGTTCGGAAATAATTTTACAACCTTTCCAATTTTGTAACTTATCCGAAGTAGTGGTACGTGAGGGCGATAAAGAAGAAGACTTACTAGATAAGGTTGAAGCGGCTACTATACTTGGTACTATGCAAGCTACCTTAACAAACTTTAAATATCTACGAAGACAATGGAAGGATGCAACAGAGAAAGAAAGATTACTCGGAGTATCTTTAACTGGTATCATGGATCATAAAATATTATCTGGAGATATTTATAACAAAGCTGTACTAACAGAGTTGCTTGTGAAGTTAAAAGATAAGGCAGTAGCTGTTAATAAGATATGGTCTAAACGATTTGGTATTAACCAAGCTACGGCTATCACTTGTGTTAAACCATCAGGTACAGTATCACAATTAGTTAATGCTGCATCTGGTATACATGCAAGGCACAATGATTATTACATTCGTAGAGTTAGAGGAGACAAGAAAGATCCACTAACACAATTCTTACAATCTCAGAACATACCAATAGAAGACTGTGTTATGAAACCAGATTCTACATCTGTCTTTTCGTTTGTAGAGAAAGCACCAAGTGGTTGTATAACTCGTAATAAACGTACGGCTATAGAACAATTAGACCATTGGTTAGCTTATGCTAAACATTGGTGCGAGCACAAACCAAGTGTAACTATATCAGTTAACGAAGATGAGTGGCTCGGTGTGGCTGATTGGTGTTGGAGAAACTTTGATGATCTTAGTGGTATATCTTTCTTACCTAACTTCGGACATGTGTATCAACAAGCACCGTATGAAGATATAGATGAAATAAAATATCACAAGTTAAAAAAGAACCAACCAAATAAAATAAACTGGAATGAACTAGCACTGTATGAACAAGAGGATCACACCAAGTCCTCCCAAACTCTTGCATGCAGTGCTGGGTCATGTGAGGTTGTAGATGTATAAAACATTTATAACTATACCGAAAGCTGTTCCGATAAAGCTATGCGATGAGATGGTAAAAGAGTCACCAGATTATTCGGAACAGTTGGCTGGTGTCATGTGGAAAAAAGAGGCGGACTTAAAGAAAGATAGAAACTCTAAAGTTAGATGGTATCCTCTTGAGCATTGGATTGTTCCTAAGTTATGTGAAGTTGCATCGCAAGTAAACAAACAAGATTATGGTTTCGATGTGACTAACTTACAGTGCCCTCAGTTTACTGAGTATACAAAAGGACAACACTACCAATGGCACAGAGACATATACCCACCAGAGATGGATGGACCATACCCAGGACTAGTTCGAAAGTTATCTATGATTGTACAGTTATCTAACTTCGAGGATTACAAAGGTGGTATCTTACAAATTAAAAATATGGACGGTAAGATAGAACCGATTGAAGGATTCAAAGATAAAGGTGATATGATTATCTTCCCATCTTTTTATTTACACAGAATAAAAGCAGTAACAGAAGGAACACGACACAGTTTAGTGTGTTGGTTCATGGGGCCACCGTTTAGATAATGGATAAATTCTTGTGGGGACTTCTTAAATTTTCATTATATGTATTAGCTATACAGTGGATATGTATTTTTATGGCTTCTATTGTATGAAAGATTTAGTAGTACGACCATGGGGAACATATCGTGTGCTAAAATCTACACCAAAAATGGTTGTAAAGATATTACATGTGTATCCAGGCAAGGCAATGTCTGTTCAATATCATAAATATAGAAATGAACACTGGAAAATACTTGAAGGCGAAGTAACGGCCCTCATAGATGAGCACTGGTGGACGTTTCTACCTGGTCATAGAGTTTATATCCCAAAAAATACTGTTCATTGTGTACGAGCTTCTAAGGGCCATATAACGATATTCGAGGTTTGGGAGGGTGAAAAACTAGATGAAAACGATATAATAAGGATACATCATGATTATAGTAGTGAGTGGAGGGTTTGATCCTCTACATTCTGGACATATAAATATGTTCAAACAAGCTCAACAGTTTAGTGGATCTGTATGGGCAATAGTAAATACTGACGAATGGTTACAACGGAAGAAAGGTTATAACTTGTTATCGTATGATGAACGAGAACTAATTGTCGAATCAAATAAATATGTAGATAGAGTTATTAAAGGTATGGATGATGATGATACTGTCGTACGAAACTTACAATACTTACATAAAGATAAAATTAATTTTACTTTTGCTAACGGCGGTGATCGTATACCTACAACTACACCAGAGATGACATATTGTCTTGAGAATAATATTCCTATGTTGTTTAATATCGGTGGAACTAAGACAGAATCATCTTCTAAAATTGTTCGTAATTTACTTGACCAAGCTACGAAATAATATATATTTAGTAGTGAACACCAACGTCGTCAATAATCCCTAGGGGTGGGTAATGTAAACCTCTAGGGATTTTTTTTGCCCAAACAAATTATCGGACTTTTATACCCTAACAATTTTCTTTTTCTATTTGGAAACCTATTACCTGTAGGAGGTCTGTGAGGAATTATGATGGGTGGGGCTGGTTCGCCCCTTCCCTTATTTTTCGGCACAAGCATAGCTATTGATTTCAAGACCAACAGATACAACCGTGATTGATGGTTTAGACCACATAATCAACTCCATTTGTTAAAGGTTAACAAACAGTGCTGGTTGCCTTAACGACCGCAGCCCACTGCAAACAGTTAAAAAGGTAATGCTACGATATACGTGTGTGAATTATTTTTAACTGCTTATTGTATTTTACTTCTTCATGTTCTCTCTTGCAACCCCTTTTGATTTTTCAAAAGAACGTAAGCCTCCCATTCCGAGTAAGGCTATCGTTAAAGAAATAAGTTCACCAGTATCTATAAAGTTTGGCATACTAATTTCTGGTGCAAACAAGGCTGTGAACCAAGTCATTAGTGGTAGTATAAAGAAGTTTACAAATAAACCTATTGCGCATACCCACATGATTGCTGGTCGTGCTCCTGCTACAAACATGCTTGGATGTTTAGCTGCCTCAGTGTTAGCTTTGGCTTGTTCTTTTGCTAAAGCATTCGCATGCTTCTGTGACATGGTAGCTATGTCGTGAGCTAGACGTGCCTTTTGGTCTTTGTCTTCTATGAATTTATCAAGTAGCCCAGTAACTGGACCGATGAGTGCTGTTAACATTACTTAGATCCTTCTTCAAGTTTCTCTAGTATAACATCTTTTAGTTGGTCCATCAAAACGTAGGCCATATGTAAGTTAATACTACCAGCAAAGTAATCTACTAAGGGTCCTTTATCATCAAACAAAATAGTCATGACACCAGTGGCTTCGTGCTTACTAGCATCTTCTTTAATAACATCTATTTGATTCATAACTAATTTATTAAAATGATCTGGTGGAAACTGTTTAGCCATGTCAGCAGTCATGATATGTTCGTTAGTGTCTTTAAATAAATTAACAACTACGTCTTCAGGTTTCTTTTTATCTGTCATCTAAAACAATAGGAATATTATTACGTTTATAATTATGTATGTTGTCATTTGCTTTCCAATAAATGTTTATATGGTAGACCATGAGCCATCTCTGTTACAGTCCACTGTGTGTAAGCTAAGTCGTTAAACAGTTGTTGTCTATCTTCCATCTTTGGATTCTCTACACAACTAATATCGTGGGAGCTGATTGGATAAGCAAAGTTAAGATTGCTAGGTGTAATAACAGGGACACCAGCAAGCAGACTATCCACAGTACCTCCCGACGAGTATCCAACAGTTGCCCAAGCGCCTTGCAAGTCTTTATAAATTGGGTCTTTATTTCCATAAACCATAGTAACATTTTCTTGTCCATCTACAAACTCCTCAAATTTAGACAGATCGTAAGACGATATAAGAGGATGCATCCGTACTCTTATAGGTCTCTTCGATACCTTTTTACATTTAATTATTTCTTCTCGTAACCATTGTAATATATTTACGTTAGCCGTAGCT
>Ga0208919_1000791_pt1 | contig 19764 bp, 47 predicted proteins | sample 4_EtaG_FD_184076 | JGI IMG/M metagenome (GOLD analysis project Ga0208919, IMG submission 184076) | Marine viral communities from the Subarctic Pacific Ocean - 4_ETSP_OMZ_AT15127 metaG (SPAdes) (version 3) | ecosystem: Environmental > Aquatic > Marine > Oceanic | place: Pacific Ocean | collected...
TAAGTAGTTTAAAATATGGGATATCGCCAAAATCTCAAAAAATCAGCCGCATGTCACGAACGACCTTAGCTTGGCCGATAGCTTACCAGGTTTCCTTAGCAGATACATTCCGGGGGGAGGGGGGGGTACTAGGCGTCGTCGTTATAAGCGCAATGACTGTTCGTTGAAATCTTCCATGATTACATAGGGTTCGCCATGCTTCCACTCTATGTCTACTGTACCCTGCTCATACATCATGATGCACTGCTGGATTACCCATGCCTCATCAGGTGAGTACGCTTGGCTTTGTAACCGCTGGAGTTTGAAGAGTGTGAAGTCGTATAGGTTTTTATTTTCTTTGGCCTCGCCCATATTCAACTCACGCACATGAAGTGCCATCCGGTTTGGTATACCCACCAGCAGCCAGTGGTCACGGTTACAGTTGCAATTACATTAAACATCATTACCAAGTCTTTCATGTGCTCTCCTCCTTCTTGTCTACTATTATACCACCGTACGCCTGGTGATGCAAGAACTATTTTCATTATTATCAAACTATTTTCGGTTACAATCCCTCTGCATCAAAACGGACAGTGGACAATCAACCATATCCCAATGTAGATAACCTTACACGATCCTACCTCAATCATACTTCCTCCTGCTTGTCAAGCACTTTTATTTCAATCATCTCGGGCACTTAGCTGCTCCGGCCGGCCATGCATAAACCATGCCAACTTTGCGTGGGCTGCTAATTAAGTCAAGAAGCTTTACAGCTATTTTCGGTTACAATTGCCAACAATCCACTTTATTGCTCTGCTTCATGAAGTTGGCACGCTTCTTGCTATATGCAATTGCCATGCCAAGTTACACACGTTGTGTACCCGGCCTAAGTATCCACCCTTTTTAGCTGCTCTTCTCCCTCCTATAACACTCCCCTAGTTTCCTTAACTATATTAACTAGTTACGCAGATTGCCCATCCCCCACTTCATGAGTTTATTGCCCCACTTCTTCCCACTCTGCCCCACATGTGTGAATTAGGATTCTTTAGGTTGCTTTAAGCCGTTCTAACTGGTCTGCGTTGAACCATAGTTGCTCACTGGTCTGCTGGAATGTAACCATGTACTTCTTACTGTGCTTACCCTTGTTGTCATCCAGTTGTTTTATCTTGTCTACTCTGGTTACAATGCCTACCTCTCCTTCTGAGATAAAAGACTTCCTTCTAACCAGTTCCCCCAATTTAAAAACTGTTTTATCTTTTTCTTTCTTGGTATCGACAAAGTATGTATCATCGGTTGCGCGAGCATCATCCTCTGCCATGACAATCGAAGCTGACTCTGCGGAAACACCGTACTCCTGCTCAATGGCTCTATGAAACCATTCTTTAAAAGGAGTCTCCATACCCTCTATGTCATACCTCTCCAGCAATTCTTTCAAGGTCGGCTTTGGCGGTGTGTCTTCAGGCTCCATTTTATTCTTCTTCAGTCTCCGCTTCTTTCTTTGCATCGGGACCAGCATCGCGGAGGGCTTGTGCCTCTGCTTCGTTGACAACCTCTGCCTCCTTCATTGAGTGCATGTCTAGACGTGCATCTCTAGCCAGTCGCGTGACCCCATTCTTTTCAATGAAGGCTGCAATCATCTTATCTTGTTCTTCTCTGGACAAACTAACCATATTACTCTACTCTCCTCCCCTAATTGGGTATTCTGCCATCTCTGGCGGTCTGCTAAACTCAATTGCATCAAGCATGTCGTCAATCATGTTGACAAGCCCATCAAGCAGTTGTACCTGCTTCTCGCGCACTTCGCTAGTTCCTGAATCTCCATATTGCGCGAAGTCATCCGCGTCGTCAATGGAGGTCAAGAGCGCATCGCGCTGCTCGCGGAGCAACTTGGTATCGACGCTTCTCAATTCAAACATTACTTCTTCTCCTTTGGCTTCTTCTCGAAAAGCTCCTTGACAAATGTAATCCCCAATAGGCTATGAAGCATAAGCGCATAGATGGCTAGCGTAATGCCAACAATCAAAAGCGCCGCCTGTGCCAATCCAACAATAAAGTCTAGCATTACAGTCCTTTCCTTTCTGCGCGGAAGTGGTCTTCCGCTGATGACAGTACTCGCTCGAAGTCAACACCCTCTTGTTCTAGAAGGTGGAAAATGTCTGCTAGCAAGTCGGTTGCCAATGTTTCCACGTCATCATCATTTGGGACGATGCTGAGAAAATAATTCAAGGTATTTCGCGCTTGTTCTGCTCTTTGTTCATTTGTCATTTATTTCTTCTCCTTCTCGGCCACTTTGCTTAGAGTACCCGGCGAGTGACGGAATATCGTACAACGTGACGCTCGCAACATTCGGGCTGCGACCAATTGGCGTACTGCCAATCGCTAATCTCTTCATTCTTGCACAGCATATCGGTCCAATTGTTCCATGCCTCACGACGTGCGGGGCCATCAAGCTCACCGTCCTGCTCGCAGCTTTGGATGACCATGGGGAGAATGCTCTCCTCGAATCGTTGGATGGCTTCGTCTCGGGTTATAACTTTGTATAGGTCTTGCATGCAGTGTTCTCCTTTTTTCCTTATCTTGTCTACTATTATAGCACAACCACGCTGTATTGCAAGAACTTTCTTTCCAACGATATCATGCACTTACGACGTTTGCTACCTAAGCCCTTGATATCATTACCAATAAAACTTCACTCAACAGGAAATTTTTTCCGACGAATTCGCTTTGCGATGGGGGACCGCGCCGCCGACCGGGACAGCCCCGATTGCTGGCGATAGCACGTGCAAGGATTCCTTAGTGATTCGGATTATATCGCCATTGCTCAAGAGCACTTTCGGGGAGCCCAATGGAAGGAAGCCCACAATGACACCGATGTCCTCCGTGCCAACCCACTCGCCCCCTGACTCACCCACAAGAATACCCTCACCGACCCAAACCCGTCGCATTACCAAATCACCTACTTTCACTGATAACCTCACAATCTTTTTCGATGTAGCTTTTATCATGGAATTCCAAGTTGCCATTGGTCGCCAGAACACGATAAACGTCAGCGACACCTTTAACTTTGTTGACAATAATTCCCATATCTTCAGGATATTCTTTGTCCCTTATCAGGTCACCTACTTTCATTCCTTGTCCTTCCCTAGGGTCAAAGCCTCTGTGCAAATTTCAACCGTTTGCTTTCCCCAACGGCATTGATGCAAGCATTCCCTAGCCTGCCAAATCGCAAGAATCTCTTTCAATGCCTTCTTGTGCTTGTTACCGACTTTCATTTACAACCCTCAAATGCTCTAGAGGAGTCCACTGCACACCCTTCTTGTCGCAGAGGAATTTAACCTTCGCAACGGTGGGGCATATGCCCAATGTTTCACACGTATCTTGCGAGGGGTTTGTCTCCAATACCAATGCCATGGCTGAATTCATCCTAGGGCAGCTTACCAAATCACCTACTTTCACTTGCTCACCCTTGCCTTGCGGAAGCATCTGCGGGGCAGAGTACGCTTTATCTGCTTCCCGTTAGAGTTTGTAAAGGCAATGTAAAGATTATCCTCTCTGTACATGTCCTCAAGCACAATGCCAAGCTTGCCATGGTACAACCACATCCACTTTAATTTTCGACCAGCAGCCGAAAGTTCAACCAGTGCGCCGACCTTCATCTAAAGCACTCCAGCAATCCAAGAAGCAACCCAATCGTTGAATCTCTCAGCCAATACTGATATCATGTATAGGAATCCAGTCGCCAACATAGCAACAATAAGAATGTTTCCCAAGAACTTTGTCATACCTATTCCCCTTTCATCTCCTTACATCAACCATTATAACAAATTGTCGGTGTACTTGCAAGAACTTTCTTTTCAATAATTTCAACAGCTTATGAAATATTTTCAAGCCACTCGGCAACTTGCGGGATAGGGGCGATATCTTGGAGGTTGTAGCCTCCCCCTCTCGCGTCGGCATCCCTCACAGCACCGTCGCCAACCCAATACGTCTTGAATTTCGGCCCATTTGTCGAAACGACGATGCCTAGGCCGCGTTCCTCAACAGATGATAGGCTACAATGGGGTCCAGTGTAGCGAACCACGTCGCCAACTTTAAAATATCGGTCATTATTCTTCAACCCATTAATACTTTTAAGTTCATCAATCTTTTTTTCTATTGCTTTCATATCTTTTGCCCACTCTTGCAAGGACTGTTACATCCTTCTCTCTAGCCTTCCACCTTCTTTCCTTGGTGTTCCAGCTAATAATTTCTTTCTTTCCGTTATTCCATCGTACTACCCAGCCATATTTAAGCTTTCTAATTACGACGCCGACCTTCTTGCCGACCCTTACTAGTGCCCCTAACATAACTCCTGCTTTCAGACTTCCAATTTGGACCTTTGCGGCATATGCGACACCCACTGTTGTTCCCCCTATGCACTAAAAATCAACGACCTTAGAAAGCCTGTGAGAAAGATAATCACTCTCCCGGCTCGATGGCAATGATGCGCTCGCTGGTCTCAAAGTATGGGCGTCGAGCGTGGTAGCTATCGGTCATCCACATACGTTGACACTTGCTAGCCTTTGGCTTTGGCGCACACAAGTCAGTCAAGACAATATGCCCATCAAAATTGTGCTGATTAACATAATCAGTCGGCGGGTCGAAGTTCGTACCTCCGTAAAGAACGCGCTCTCGCTTGCGGGTCTCGCCTTTCTTCCACACAAAAATCTTCTCCTCGAACACTCGGTCATCGAAAGGGATGACGGTAAACTCAGCAATCGAGGAAAGCTTATTCAACTCCGCATAGAACGCTGCCAGCATCTCATCGGACACTGAACCAGACTGGTCAATGCTGATAGCGATGTTAGCAGTCCGCGAAGTCTTGCGACCTGCATGGATGTATGGGTAACGTCGATTGATGCGCTTCATCGTGCTAGCCTTGTTTGCACGTTGACTAGTCTTGACAAAGTATCGGAGTACTTTCTTCCAGTCAACATGGGTCTCCAGCTTTTTCATAATCTCGCGGCGACACTCAGAGGACACCGAACCCCAATTGTTCGACTTGCTAGCCTCTTCAGCAGCCTTACGGATGGAGTCCTTGATACGTTCGCGTGCCATTTGCTTCACGCTCTCGTCAACCTCTCCCCAACCTTCATGGGAATCAAACTGCTCTCCCATGCCGTCGCTGTCTCCATCGCTCGGCTCTCCGTCGCCCGGTTGCGGGTCGTCCTGACTATCCTGCTTGTCCTGAAGCGCCTTGAAGTACCACTCAGCAGACTTGCCCTCTGGCATGTCTTCAAAGGGTCCGACACCGGGCATACAGCACATCTCGGGAAGCTCACCCTGAAGATGAGTATTGATGGACAAGTCGGTGGCAATGTTCCACAGCTTTGTCATACCTTCCTCTGGAAGACGACCGGTAACATGCTCGAACACGAGATGATAAAACTCATGCTTGAGAACGCCGGCACGATGAGAGTCCGAAAGCCCCTCAAAGAACGAAGGGTTGTACAGCATCTCGAACGTAGCAGAATCAGGGTTGACCCGGACGCCAGCAGTCGGAATAGCCTCGGAAGGTTTCTTCTCAATCCGGCGTGACAATGCAGCGAAGAACGGCTCATCCATGAGAAGGCGAGCGACGTGCTTGTTGAGGTCGAATGTCATTTATTGCTCCTTTGCTTGATTACCTACCTATTATAGCACAGATAGTGTGTAACCACAAGAACTTTCTTTTCAATGATTTCATAGGGTTATAAAATAATTTAGTAGCAGGACCGGGGCAACCCAACAACCCCGGTCCCTGACTGCTCCTACTCCTCCACACTCTGACCGGTAAGAAGCTCAACAAGATATCCGCTCACAGACGTTCCATCAGACGAGGAAGCTTGATGCAGCGCAATCGTGTTATCAAGATTGTTACCCTCGCTACCCAGCACAGTCCACAGCTTCATCGCGGCCTCGGAGGGCAGGGTGACAAAGTACTCTGAGAGATTCTGGACCTGTACATCGGTCATGAGATTCTTGAAGGTTTCGTTAGCCTCCATCTTCTCAACCAGAGCGCAGTGGTCATTGATAGTAAACTCACTGGTAAGCGAAATCTTACCCTCATCAAGAATATTCTCGACCGTCACAATATTGCTGTACTTTGCAGCGAAGTCATTGTATGCAACAGCAGCCTCGAAACCGATGAAGGCAGAAGCGATGTTAAACATGACCGTGCCAGCAGACTCTTGCGGGTCCGTGGTCATTCCAGCCTCGACAAGACAGTTGTCAAGACGCTCCCAAGAGCGGCGGGACGGGTAAACCTTGTTAGGCTCGAAATCACCCTCGTGCTCCAGATGGTTGCGATTCTGGTTGATGAAGTTCCACGTCATCTGACTAACCTTTGGCTTTGCCCAGTGGAGCCAATCCTCAATAGACGGCTCAACGTCGAACACAGTCCAGCGGTCAAGCTCGGCGGGGTCCATCTCCCCAACCTGATACTGCGAACCGTGCTCACCACCGTTAACGGCAGCGAAGATAAGCGTATCGGTGTGAAGGCAGTGGCCATTCAGCTTGCGAGAGTCGGTCAACTCAAAGATGCCTTGACGGACTTCAATCGTTGCACGGTCAACCTCGTCCAAGAACAGGACAACAGGCTGGTCACAAGCAGTCTTGAACCAGTCCGGGGGATTGAAGCGGGTCGCATTGCCATCGGTGGACGGCAGACCAACCAAGTCGCCTTCGGTCATCTGAGATGCACGTCGTTCCACAACGGGCATGTCCAAACTTTCAGCGGTCTGGTACACAACTTCGGATTTCCCAACGCCATGGCGTCCACGAAGCAACACAGGCTTACGGACGTTACAAACGTGGGGAACAATCTCGGTAAATGTCTTGAAGTCAATTGCCATCTTTTTCTCTTCTCCTGTTTTAGATGTCTTTCTAACTGTCTATACTAAGTATTATAGCAAATTTCTTATGTTAGGTCAAGAACTTTCTTTTCAATGATATCATAGAGTTATAAAATAATTTTATTTTAATTACCCTGATGAGGTCTCAACTCAATTCCATAACCTTTGGCCAACTCTTCCATCTTGTCGTTAGGGTTGCGGTAGCTACCCACACACTCGTCGGCGAACATTGCCCCAACACCGCTGGAGCCATCCAGCCAACGTGCGGGGATTTGACCCTCTACTGCGCTGGAGGAGACGGGGGACACAACTTCATGGATGCGGTTGGAACCCCAACGGCTTTCCTCGAAGCCCTCACAGCCTGCCATTGGCCGCAAGATTGCGCCGCGTCCTCGCTCACCGAAGTGCTTAAGGGGAACGACACGAACAAATGCCCCCTTAGAACCATCGTCATGCGCGAGGAAGTTGGCGTCATCCCAATGGAGGGATTGGACTAGTCCGAGAGTATACTCGTCACTCCAACCATCCTTGAACCTAACCAATGCGCCGACGCCCAGACCTGAAGCGGTCAAGTGGTCTCGCACTCGGGTGCGCCACTCAGCGTTAACGTCGCATGCGTTGAGAATGTCTCGCTTCAAGCTGAGACACGTCTTGCGATTGTGACCTGAATGCTTGCAGTAGGAACACTTTCGTTTTGTGGCGCGTTCAGCGTTGCGCTTTGCCCTCGTCGCCTGCCAGCTATCAGGGTTATCTCGCACAAACTCTTTGAGTTTATCGCACCCTCGACGGTTGTGACCTTCGCTATAACAATAACTACAAGTGACTGTACCGGACCAAGACATATAATTTCTCCTTTCTATTTTGTTTTACTTACTTGACTATTATAGCACGATTAGCACTAAACCACAAGAACTTTCTTTTCAATGATTTCAACGACTTGTGATTTTTTTTGCTTTTTTAATCCATCGCTCTTCGGCGACGACCATTTTGGAGGCTCCGACCGGGAGAAGCTTGTATCGCTTCGCTCCACGGGCAGCACTTATAACCGGCTCATTGGCACTAATCACAACGGCTGGCTTGTTGTTCGCTAGCGCGTGACGTACGTAGGCGTCATTACAGGTAGCTCGCACCTGTACAATGCTGCCAACAGGATACTTCGGTTCATCGTTGATTGCATCAAACACTTTCGTCACATATTTGTTTTCCACCATTTTGCGGTACTGCTTTTCAGTAGGGATGAAGTCTTCCTCTGAAAGAACGCGCTCGCACAGGTTTCTAAAGTATGGACCGTTGTTCAAATAGTAGTTGGCTGCGACTTGAGCACGGGCACGTTTTTCCTTGTCATAACCATCGCGCCAACTATTCGCCTCTGCTTGTGCTTCAGGGGAAGTGCTCTTCTCAATCCGCTCAAAGACTTGGACCTGCTTCTCGCTCAGGGTCTTGCCCTTTGCAAGCTGCTTAATCAGGGACTCGGTGAAGTCCAATTCCCAATTACTAAGAATGCCGCGTGCGCGAGTGGCACGAATTCTGTCCAAGATGTCTAGCAAGTGGCTCTCCTTTGCCTTTGATGTTACCCATTATAGCATAGGTGGTAGGGTGTAGCAAGAACTTTCTTTTCAATGATATCGGCTACTTATAAATTTCTGCTAGACCTTCTCTCAACATTTCCTTGTTTATCGACTCTTCGGGGGTGTTCCCCTCATCATCATAGACCCAAATTTCAGCGATTAGCCTACCAAATTTGCCTTTTTTAAGCGAATGTACGAGGATTTTCTTATTTAATATTCTTTTTTCTAAGTATTCCTTTGATTTTTGAGCTTTTTCTTTTATTTCCTCGCTCACACCGCGTCTTTCTGGTGCATTGATGCCGCTTAAGCGCAGTTTGCTCTTTACACTAATGCCCAGCCCCAAGTCAAGGATAGCTGTGCAGGTATCCCCGTCGTACACACTCACCACAACTGCATCGTAAATATATTTTTTCATTTATTTTATAAGTAGTTGATATCGTTGGAAAGAAAGTTCTTGCAATACAGCGTGGTTGTGCTATAATAGTAGACGTAACAAGGAGATGTTCTGATGAAACCCGGTGATTTGATTTTCGTTAACCCCAGTAGTGAAGCAAAGGGGCGCACTAAAAACAGGATTCGTGAGCATGGTGCCGAAGGCTTTACCATCGAGCGTATCTCGGAAGCCGTTGGTTGCATGGGCAACCGTCCTGCAATTCTGTTGAAGTCTATCAGCAGCACGTCCTTGGGTAACAAAGAATGGTCTGGTTGGCTGGCTACTGAAGAGATTGAGGTTGTCAATGAAAGTCGGTGACTTGGTACAACTCTTGACCCCCAACTACCATGAGCCTATTGACAATTGGGTCGGCGTCGTTTTGGGGTATGCTAAAAATGGTCGCGTTCGAGTACAGTGGACGGGCAAATCCGAATATGGTGGAGCATGGCCATTTGGAAGGCTGAAGGTATTGAATGAAAGTCGGTGATATGGTAAGGCCGCGTGGCATTTATAGGCGGGAGAACATCGGGCTAGTCATTGAGCGATGTACTTGTGATTACTGGGGCGAGACGGCAGTGGTTTCCTACCCCGATGCTGCTAGCGACACAATTGAATACGAATTGGGAGACTTGGAGGTTGTGAGTGAAAGTCGGTGATTTAGTAAAGTATGTGACGGGTTGCACCGCGATGATTTTATATATCAATGATGCTGGTGGGACTGTAAAGGTTATCAACGATAACGGGAACATCTGCTGGCTAGTTACTTCTGATTGTGAGGTTATCAGTGAAAGTCGGTGACTTGGTGAGAGTGGTGGCGCACAGCGGAGTCAATATCAACGACGACGCTTACTATATGCACGGCTGGATTGGAATTGTCATTGCCGGCGTCCTCGGTGAATGCGTCAAGGTTAAGTTCAACGAGGAATCTTTCTCTCAATGGGTGAGCACCGAATACTTGAAGGTAATGCGATGAAAGTTGGTGATTTAGTTGCTTTTAAACTCGAAGTGAGGGACCGGAGTCGCCATAACGTGCGTCACCGAAACCCTCTTGGTTTGGGCGTTATTGTAAAGCCCGACCCTACGGATTCTATGTTCTTGGTTCGATGGGGTCAAAGCAAGGGCTGGCACACTCCTGAATCACTGGAGGTTATCAATGAAAGTCGGTGACTTGGTTAGATGCCCACCGTACGTTAACGGGAACCATGCCGTTGGTGCATGCGTCGGCGTTGTGCTGGAAAGGGTAGGCTACAAAATTACAGTGGGTACCTCTCGCGGAAATGAAATATGGGATGAGTGCGATATTCGCATTTTGGGAGCATAAGATGAAAACAGGCGATTTGGTAAGAAGCAGCAGGGAGACTTCTCTTTTTGCCTCTGTTGGCGTTGTGGTTAACTCTGAGCCACGACTAAACGGCAATTGGGTCAGGGTGCTCTTCACTTCCGAACTTGGGAAGACCTTCGCCCCAGTGGACGGCATTTTTCTTATCCGCGAAGACCACTTAAAGGTGATTAGTGAAAGTCGGTGACTTGGTTTCTCTCAAGGACTATTGTCGCGGAGCAGGCAGGTTGGCAATAATTGTTGATGTGCCGTTTCCCGGTGAGAAGCGCGAAGCGGTGAAAATCAACTACGTTGACACAGGTGATACCGTGGCGGCGCTGACCAGCAACTTGGTGATGGTAAATGAAAACAAAAACGAAAATGAAAAAAAGAAAAATAAAAGTCGGTGATTTGGTGAAAATCACAAGACCCGCCATTGGAATTCCAAGGGATACCGTTGGTCTGGTCATGAGTGCTGATTTCGCAGATTCGGGATTTAGATATTACAAAACAAAAATGATTGGAGTGGATATGGCTGCTCGTCGCTTTCTCGGAAGAGATTTGGAGGTTGTAAGTGAAAGTCGGTGATTTGGTTAGAGTCCTGCCGGGGAAAGAGAATACATACTTGATAGTAAATATGGAGGCTCACAACAGAATTGGCATGCCCTTGCCAGATTGCGTGATGCTTTCCTCTGAGTATGGTCTGGTGCCGATGAGAAAAGAATACATAGAGGTGCTTTGTGAAAGCAAAACCAAAAACCAAAATTGAAAATCAAAAACTAAAAACGAAAAAAGAAAAAGAAGAAGAGAGAAAATTTGCAGAGGCTCTCCTTGCATTCTTGAAAGACTACAGAGATGGAAAATTAGAAGAATAGTTCTTGACTCTCACAACAATGTCTGATATGATATATTTATGAAAATTGGCGACTTGGTTGAATTATCAGCATATGCTAGAAAGCTTAAGTCTTTTGATTACTGGTATACGAAAGCACAAAGGAATGGTTTTGGGATTGTTGTCGGCTTTGGCCTAGGCTGCGTTGAAGTTATGTGGCCGGGGAGGACTAGCTTCAAAAGGATGGTGCGCCGAGAAATCAAAATTGTTTCAAAGGCAAAGAGATGAATGGACCTAGAAATGTTGCTGTTGGTGATTTGGTTCTAGAAAAAGAATCTAGATATGGAGAGCCAAAATGGATTGGTGTTGTGTATACTATCAAATATGATAAGTATGGAATCGGTACCGCGTTGTTGTCATGGACACCAGAAAACCCAAATTACAATAAACTATATGGCTATGGTTGTACGAATATTCACAATATTCGCAGCAAGTATGATATAATAAAGAAATGAATAATATAAAATCGGGTTGCGAGATATGCGTAGACTTCTAAGGGGCGACTGATGAGAGAGGGGTTTGATTCGTGGAATAAGATGAGAGAGGAGCGCGAACGAGCGTGGAAAGCACTTGAAGAAAAACACTCGTCCAGCAGGAGAAAGAGAAATAAGAGAAAGAAGAGAAATAAGAAGCTGACCGAAGAAGAAAGAAAAGAAAGAAAAATAGTAGAAGACCGAAAAAGAGTCGATGCAAAAAAGAAAGCAGAAATAAAGGCAAAAGAGGAAAGGGCAAAACAGAAAATAAGAGATATGCCATATAAAGAATACATCGTTAGTCGCATATGGAAAGAAAGAAGAGATATGATGGTTGAATCACAATGCAAAAAATGTGAAATATGTAACAGCACAGAAAATTTAAATGTGCATCACAACAATTATAAAACTCGTGGTGAAGAAGACGACACAGATTTGATTGTAGTGTGCAGGTCTTGCCACAAAGAGTTCCATAAAATAAATATTGTTGCCCGTGATAAGAATACCCGGCGATTTATACATGGAGTGTATGATTCCATGTACACCCACACTACCGTCTTTGTACAGCCGCATGAGCATCGATGTTGTATGTGTGCATGGAAACCAGTTGTGTGCATTTCTGCAAAAGACGAAAAAGTGCGTTCTCTTAAATTTTGTATTGATTGTTATGAATTGTTTCTTCCAAAAGTGGAAAAAGCATCCCACTTATGTATGGAGACTATACAAAAATATACCTCACAGCGGGGTTTAAGAGAAGAGATGACCCGGTTTGGTTTTTAGGGCGCGGGGCGAGGAGACTGATGAGAGAAAGATTTGAAAAAGAATTAGAAAAGCTGTTTAAAGGATTCACAATCGAAGTCGTAGACTTAGATAAAACAGCTAGGTGCAGTCATAAGCACAAGGACGTGGACGTGAGCCTACAAACGCTTCATTTAAACGGTAAGCAATTTAGTATGAGTTGGCTCCCGCCGATTGAAAGCTTGAGTGAGAAAACTGTTTTTGAAATTCTCTTTGAAGATTGTAAAAAAAAGATCGAAGAGTTCATTGAAGAAAATAAACAAGAAAACGATTGACAGGTGGTACAGAGATTTGCTATGATAGATTACAACAATAGGAATTTTTTAGTGTTTCAAGTAGGAGATCTAGTAAAATATAATCCAGAGAATCGATGGAAGAGTTCTAGAACATGGGCTAGCGAGGATGCAAACGTCGGCGTCGTTCTTGAAGTTTCATTGTATAAAAATGATAAGAAACCAGCGCAGGGACATGTTCATGTGAAGTGGAGCAGTGGGGAAAAGAAAGTGTATTTTGAAGAAGAGCTAGACATCATTTCAAAGAAGGTAATATGAATATTGTTTCTTGTTTGGTTTTGGCTTGCCTCACGGTGGGACACGTCGATCGAATCTATGATGGGGTTGCTGTTATCGAATACAGACAAGACGGGATGCTCAAACACATTGATATCCCCTTGGTTGACCCAGAAGAAGCCTACTGTATTCCAAAAGAAGGGCAGACCGTCTACTTCAACGAAGACGAGATTGTTATTTGCCTAAAACAATAAAAATCGGTGACATGGTAAAATGCAACGGTATCGGAATCGGTATCGTAATGGACGTTAGAACATGCGAAGGTGGTGGGTATGGCAAAGGCCCGAGATCAGTTGCAACAGTACACTGGTTTGTCAAAGACGCCTTTGCCAGTGATGAGGGTGTCTATCAAGAGGACTTACAATACCTAGAAGTCATATCAGAAGCTCAATGCAATACGAAGATCTAAAACCTGGCGATCTTATCAAATGGGAGTCCCCAACAAGCTATGAAACTGGCGTGGGCATAATCATTCACATCTCTGGAGATGACAAGACACTGATACTGTGGTCAAAAAAGCCAAGCTTCGTAAAGGGTCTAACCACATGGGTTAATTATTTGGACTGCCTGATATTGGACAAGAAGCCATGAACGTAGGCGATTTATTGGGACACCAAGGTGTTAACAAGGCAGGAATAATAATTAAAAAAAGACTTGACTCTCAGGGTGAATGGTTTATAATAGTAATGTGGCCTGATGAAACAAGGGAGCATCCCGTGGCCGACCCATGGCTTAAAATTCTTTCAAGGAGATAAAATGAAAGCTGGTGATTTTTTGATGAAAAAGTGGTGTTTTGGCGTGTCCTACAGCCGGCCGAAAAGCTTTGTGGAGCAGAGCGGAGACGGGAGCGCCAATATTGTACAAAGATATCCGCGGTACCGCACCATCGTTTTGGAAGTGTTGGATGCCAAGAAGAAGAAGGGCAACCTGTGGGAAGCAGAGGTTAATCAGTATGCCTCGCTGACTGCGAAGCCCAAGAAGATCAAAGTGTCCCTCAAAGAAAAGAAAGGTGGCGATTTTGTTATCGCGGGTCAAAAGAAATCTTTTCACAAAATTAAGCTGGCAAGTGAAGAAATTTCGGGCATGCCGCCTGTTGGGAGTCTAATTACTCTTAACAAGAAACACGCTATCGTGACGGAAGTTGCAAGAAACGAGCTAACGGTTTGGACTAATAATAAGTACGAAAGAGTCTCTGTTGTGCCTGGTAGCGTTAGGTGGAAGAGTGACAAAATCATCGCCAGTATCGCAGGCACAAATAGGTGACTTAGTTATCATATCTGCCGTACCCCTCCAAGAAACCATAGGCAAACATCAATTCATAGGAATTATAATAGATAAAAGAAGAAAGATGTGTCGCATCTCGTGGTCTGGGCCGATGGCCGGGGGAAGCGACAACCATTGGCACGTCGAAGAGAGTCTTCAAATAATTTCTGAAGGAAATGTTTCTTGAACAAATAATTACTACATGAGGAAAAGGTTCATTGTGGGTGATCTAGTATATGAGCGACACTTCCCTGATAGGATTGGTGTTGTGTTGCATGTATATCACAATGGCCTCATTACTGTCCGTTGGCAGAGGAAAAACCCCAACAACGCCAATAGATTTACCAATCTAGAAACCATAGAGTCAAGATACTTAGAAAAAATAAAGGGCGAGGTCATTTATAATGATCCCCGGCGATTCAAAAAGAAAAAGAAGGATTAACCTTCTGCTCTTTTTACCCTCTTTGTTCTATCAAGTATTTTAAACATGCCCACTAAACACATTTTAGCAAATTGTATAGAAACGGCTACGCCAAACATAGCAATCGTAGCCGCAATCGTGATATCCACTTTTTCATGCCTTTTCTTAAATTATTACAATGAATGATAGTAAGGTGCAAACCATAGCTGCACCATAAACTACAAAAAATACGGTTCCTGCGTTATTATTCATTTTTATTCCCCTTCTTCCATTTCTTCAACTTTTCTTTGAATCCAGATTAGTGCGTCCTGCCATCCTTGCGAGTACCCGGTTTCCCATTCTCCGGAACTGGTAGACGAATCTGCCTCTTGTTCTTTTTCTTCTATTTTTGCCTCGATCAGGTGAACTATTTCATCCAGTGACATACCGCTCCTTACAAAGAAAATACTACGCTGCAAACGACTAGCCCACACAAGGACAAAATTCCCAGAAACTGTTGGTCGTCGTCATTAATGATTGTCTTAAACATATTGCCTCCTATAAAACATATGAAAAGTAATCTTAATATATAGTTGGGGAAATGTCAAGAGAAAAATTATTTTTATTTTCTTCCCTGACCTCGGCGGGGTTTTCGATACTTCTTGGAGGTAGTAGACCCTCCTAGGCCTCCTCCTTTGTTTCCATGCTTGGAGAACTTGCCCCTTCCGATTGAAGTTTTCTTGGGGCCGCTTGTACTATGTTTCACATTACCGCTAGCTTTTCTCATTTCTTCACTCCTGGTTCATCTTTTGTTAAGTAAATCTTGCACTTTTCCACTGGCATCTTGGCCACTCCAACCTTTTCAGCATCAGCCCATAATACAACTTTGCACTTTCCTCTGTTTTCTTTTATCTCCACAATGATTCTTTTCTCTGCTTCCAAGTCCTGTCGCGATAACAGCCACGTTGCCCCAAAGACAGTAATTACCATCAGCAAAGCAAGAATTGAAGATAAATGTTTTTTAAACCATTCTGCCATTTTTTCTCCTTTCATATAAGTATATGACCCTTGTAACAATCTTCCTAGATAATTTAAAAAACGCCACAGCTATGATTATACCAACAATCACGTCCAGTATAAAGTGTTGTTTTAAAAATAATGTTGAAGCTGTCACCAAGGCTGCCCATAAATAATAAACTTTCCTCAAAATAGGGTATCTTAAACATAAATTTGACGCTGCGGCGCCGAAGGCCATTAGCCACGAATACACCACATGAGTCGACGGAAAGGCGTTGGACGGGGCGTCGACGAGCCTTGTCATATGAACGAGCCAAGCAGATGTGGTATCAATGTCTATCTCTGCGCGTGGGTAAAAAGATGGGAAGAGAACATGAAGTGTACTGAGGAGGAAGCCAGACATAATACATGCCAAATATAAATCAAAGAAAACCTTCTTTGTCCTCACCAGGATCAGAGTTGTCAATAGTATAACAGGAACTAGGGAGTGGTATATCCAAATGAAGTCTGGAACGAATGGAATGGCCATGTCGAGAGGAGTCATGAAATCATACTCACCTCTGGTTAGCATTGATTGTATTAAAAAATATATAGCAAGATGTGGTACTAGAAAAAAGATTAAATATAAAAAGCGTTTTCTTCTGCTCACCCAACCCTCTCTATTGTGCCCTCGCAGCCTTGCTTATTTTAAATATTGATATCACTCTTCAGCCTCATTTAACTCTTCGCACTCTGCAATTAAAAAGCTTAACTGAACGCCAACTGATCTAACGTTCTCGATAGTCCCACTTCTTCTGAGTTTTTTCCACTCTTCATAATTATCATCTTTCATCCTTTCAAACAACTTATCGATGTTGTGGATCCCACACAAGGCGAAAGAGAACTCATGGGCAGCCTTTGCATAATCCTTGCCTCTAATAGCTAGTAAACCATTCTGCGTTGACTTTTTCACCTCTTTGTACAGCATCGAAACGCACTCAGAGTTACTTCTAATCCGACATGTTAAGTTTGGATAGCATGTGTTGACTTTCATTTCTCCAAAGTATTCTACTCTTACCTGTGTATTTCCTTCAACCAGGTTATTCGAACTACTTCCACACGCAGAAATCATCAAAATAGTTATAAAAAGTGTGAAAATTTTGCTCATACTTTATACTTTCTCCACGCAAACCAAGCTCTTTCTTGTAAATAGTGCGGATTACTCTCATTTCTGTATGCTTCCTGCTCAAATCTGATATTATAGTAAGAATCGGCGACATTTCTGTACCTAATCATGCCTCTAAGGAAATCCCAAGCATAAACTAGAAAGAACCCAACGACAAGAAGCTCCAAGTATTGTTTAAAATGTATAGTTTCATGTCGGATGAGCCACCCTTCTGGTTCACCATCGACGAATATGAAAGGGAACAAGGTAATGGCAGAAACGGGAAAGAACCAACTGAAGAAGCGCGGTACTCTGCTATTCTTTATAATAATTGGTTTCACTTTAACAATCTCCGTTATTGTAAGTTACTAGTAATAAAATCGCCATACATTCTTTTTCCAGACGATTTCCAATGCACCCCGTCAGGTTCGCGGTGGTCATCATATATGTCTCTTGCAGTCTCGTCGTAAACGCTGATATATCGGATTCCAGCGTTGCCAAACCTTTCTGCCATTGTGCGGTCGACTGTTTGCCTACCTTTTTGATACTGGGGTGTTACCCTTCCTCCCTTGGCATGGGGTGGGCCAAAGACTGTAATTTTAACCCCTTGATCCTGCATCTCTCTCATATCAGCAATAGCAGGCATTAAATTTTTATCAGTGTTCTTGGTGATAGATTTAGTGGGATCTTTTTGTTTTTTATAATGAGACGCGACATTCCCCCCCATGGAGGCTACAATAATTTCTCCTGCGTCACCATTTTTCTTGACATTTTCTACCTTACGTTTAAGTCTGCGGAAATCCATACCCCTTTCGCCAATGAACCTAACAGTGTGGCCACTAGCTTCAAGGCGCTTCTTCAGCCTTTTTCGCAGAGTTGACCCGGGTTCAATATGGGAGTCTCCAAGGACATAGGTTATTTTACCTGGATTTGTCGGAGGAGCTATCTTTAACTCAGAAGTGGGTTCCGAGACGGGTGGTTCTTTTCGCGGTGATGGCTGTGTCCCCAGGCGATCAGCATAATATCCTCTGAAGGCGTCTTCTAGTCCGCCGATTCTGTTTTTGTAATAATACATGAAGTGTGCCGGGGTAATGTCTTCCCTACTAACACCATGCGTCCCTGTCTTTGGTGGAAAATTTTTGTACAAGGCGCCCCTTCTCTCGGCCGGGTCTCGTAACGTGTGTTCCTTGCCTTTCCATGTGTAAGAATCTCCCTTTTGGTATGGCTCTCTAGCTTGGCCAGATTGGGCTCGCGACCACAGAAGATTTCTTCCGCGATCGCCCTGTTGGTGTGTCAAATATCTTTCCAAAGTGGTCATGTTCCCACCATAGCGCTTGTTTTCTTTTTCAAATTTATTGGCTAAGACCTCAACAAAGTGTTTTACATCGCAATCTCCCGAATAGTCACCCTGGGCCTTGCCCACACAACTCCACAGCTTGTCAATGTCCATTCCGTATCTGTTGTGGTACCCTTGCCTACTATCATCTTTGTTCAAAACCTGCAACAGGCCCATCGCACCTCTTTTGCCACTCTCTTTGCTGTAATTTACCGCTCTCGGGTTGCCCTTCGTTTCAATATAGATGAGCGTTGCCATTTGAATTGGGTCTAGCCCCCTCTCGGCGGCGACTTCAAATATAGCATCTTCAACCCGCATGTCTTTGAAGGGTTTGCCCTTGTCCAGCCTTCTTCTAAGAGATCTATTCTTTTCTGAAACTATTTTGTCTGAATGTTTCGCAAAGTCTTGCCACTCTTGATCATTGTATTCAAGTTTGAACTCGACGTCTTTCATGGGGAGCGTAGAAAATTGTCCAGCGAGATTCGCGTCATCGGTTGTTTTTTCTATGTCAAGTCTTTTGCTGGTCTTTCTAATCTTTTCCAGTTCCGCCGGGTCGAGTTTGAAGTCTTCCATCGAGGCTCCCGACGTGGATTGTAGTTTATCAAAAGCAGCCTGGTGCTCTCTACCAAATTTATAATCTTTCCCGTGCTTCACCAAAGAAGTTTCGGCGCCGCCAACATGTGTATCCAATGCTTTATAGAACTTGTCAAAGTCAAAGTCGGGAACCTCTTCAATTCCATGAGTGAACACGCCGCGGCGAGGAGAGTAAGGAGCGGCCGCTGGAGTTGGTGGGGTTTCGGGCTCAAACGACTCCTCGCCTGAGAATATTCTTTGCAACTCAGCCTCTGCGCCGGGTTTGCCCAGAAACGAGTCAGTTGTGGGCGGCATCGTGCTGGCCAGCGGAGGCTCTGCTGGGGTCGGACTGGGGGCTAATCTTTTTGCCACTTCTTTTTCGATATCGGCCAGTTCTTCAGGGCTGAAGTCTGCGTTGCTCAGTTCAGATTCTGTTTGTTCGGAAACAAGCTTGTTTTCTCTAAGCAGCGTTGTTTTGTAGTTCGCCACTCTCTTGAAGCTTTTCCAATTTTCGTCTAGATGGGACATAGCCTACCTCAAAAAGTCTTTCCACTTTTCTACCAACTCTCTCTCAGAGAGTTCTCTTTTGTTCTGATTTTTTATTGACATCATTCTATCATAAGCAACAATGCGAAGGCTTGAAAGTTTTTGTAGATAGTCGCTTCTTCTTAATAGTTTAAAAGCAAGATTCTCGGAGGAGTACTGCCCGGCGTCTTCCAGGCCGCATTTTCTAAACTTTCTAATCTTTTCTTTGACACGATCTGCTGTTTTGAATGCCTTTTCATACTTTTGGTTGTCAAAAAACTTACCAACTCTGTCAATTTCATCTGCAATGAAGGCCGCCTTGCTGTACACGCCAGACCAATCAATCTTTGGCTTGGCTCTATAGGGTTTCGTTAACCACTTGTCATTGACTAAAGAATAAATACCGGTGGATGTGTGTGGCTCCCCCTGGTTTTCAATATAAATTTCTACTTCATATCCCAAAATTCTGATGTCATGCTTGTTGTTCCAATTTGATTTTTTACTATTAAAGTAGTCTCTGACAAGTTCTGTATTTTCATCAACATCATCAAAATCAACGATTACATGCAGGTCGAAATCTGAGTATCTCGACCAATTGTAGTTG
>Ga0208919_1000793_pt1 | contig 19744 bp, 8 predicted proteins | sample 4_EtaG_FD_184076 | JGI IMG/M metagenome (GOLD analysis project Ga0208919, IMG submission 184076) | Marine viral communities from the Subarctic Pacific Ocean - 4_ETSP_OMZ_AT15127 metaG (SPAdes) (version 3) | ecosystem: Environmental > Aquatic > Marine > Oceanic | place: Pacific Ocean | collected...
CACACCCTATTTTCGTTCAAACAGGGGAGGAAAAAAGCAAAAATTCCTCCCCTGTTCAAAGGTAAGGAAGAAAAAAACTTGACCATATATAATTAATGTGTAAAAAATATTAAATATGGCAACACAATTAAGTAAACAAATAACAAGAGAAGTAAAAATAGGTGATATTAATTATCTATTTTCATTGAGTCCTGATCCTGAACCCTCCCTCCTGTTTCGTGAAAAAGGTAAGCGTAAACCTTCAGAAACAGCGTTACCCTTGAAAGATTTTCTATCGGACGGAGACGAAGAGGAAGCCCCTAAGATATCTAAAAAGCCGCCCTCTTCAAATAAGCATGACTATATTTCCTATGATGAGGCTATATCTAAGATAGGGCCGATGCTCCACGACGAGGCTAAAAAACTCAAAGCCCTGATAGATGATATTTACGAAGTCAACCTTCTGGCGTCTGACCTGTCTGATGAAGAACTTTTAAACAGAGGAATAACTTTACCTGATTAATACTATGTGGATTTTATTTATTATTTTATGGCTGTTAGTAATATTTTCAATATTACGCTTCTTCGCTGTCTGCCGCCCACGTCGCGTAGAAATTCCGAAGCAAACAAGGGAAGAGCTTATTTGGGAAGTTATGAATCAGCTTAATGCACTCGACGTTAAGTTGTGGGATTTTTTAATGGAGAACACGGACGAATTCTTTGATGAGGAAGAAGATGTTGATCTTGTGCGGAGTATTCTGTTACACGCACTAATGGAGATGGAAGCTCACTTTAAAAAAACAATAGGTCTATCGAAACCCCCAATAGTCCCATCCAAATAAAATGTTCATAGATATAAACAAAGAAGCAGAAACTATCTGGGACATTATATTTGCTTACGAACAATCCCTTATAGATAAGTTCAAGGGGCAACATAAAATACCCAAGAAGCTACAAGACGATATAGATGATGCTAAGTTTTCCTTACATCTTTTTGAAGAAAATTTGAAAAGGCTTCCGGAAGGCTAAAAAATTATGAGTAGAGATTATCAAATACACCTGTTACATGCAAACGGAGACCAAAGCATCCACGCATGGTTCACTAAAGAAGATGCTGAAAAAGAAGTTAATAAAATAAAAAAACAGAAAGAAAAAGAAGGAAACAAAGTTACTTGCTTTGAAATTATTAAAGACCAATCATGAAGAACATAATAGCTATAGATAAATTAGACGATGTAGATAACCCTGATGGAGGGAACTCTGTGGGGATAAAACTCCTACGAGGATCTTACGGAGTATTAGTAAAACTAGACGGATTCAGTGATCGCCGATCAAACGACGGTGAAGTTGTGCTGATAGAAAACAGAGAGGGAAACCCACACGTAATTGTATGGGGAGATATTAACTCAGAAGACCCTACCCACGTTATAAACCTAGCCGGAGCAAACAAAAGCAGAAGAAAAAATGAAAGCCACTAAAGTACCCACTAAAAACACTCTGTTGGCGGTTCCAGTAGCCACTGCTACAGCGAGCAATTTCTCGCAAGACGAACTAATAGAAGGGAAAAGCCATTTGATATCAAGATGGGTAAGTATCGGAATGTATGTAGGAACCCAATTTGGGGCATCCGCTTCTGACATGGCGCATGTGTTCAAGCGATCCGTTGCAACTGGACACCAAGGAGTGAACCGAACAAAAGCCAGAGTCGCTTTAAATGATGCTGATGTTTTAAAGGCAGTGGATAATGTAAGTAAGGAATTACAACGAATATTAGATAGCAATTATGGCTAGAACAAAACAACAACAGGATAAGTACGCACGCACCAAAGGACTTAAAGAAGTCCGGCGAAGACGTAGGCGTCAGAACTTAAATAAAAATAAACCGTTGGGTGTGACAATAAGAAAACGTCAGCGCGTACCTAGGACAGAATCATCACACTACAGTTACCAGAAATAGAAGTTAATCCAGAGGAATAAAACGAGGCATTTTGTTTACCTCTTCGTCGAATATCTGCATCCGCCGCACATACTCAGGGCCTAGCCTATGCATCTCACGGCGGAAATCTTTAGTGAGAACAGGGCGCTCCATATAACCGTTGCGTAGCAAATCCATTCTACGTTTACCATAGTTCTTAGCTTTTGCAGTTCTGAATATCTGATCTTTAGGTACCCCCATTTTTTCAAAACCGTTAAGCTTACCCACTATATCTTGGTTAATTCTCATACGAGTCTTAACATCATTCCTAGCGAATCCTCGTATATCATTATCAGATACATTCTCGGCTTTCATACGGCGTTTTATTAAGCGCGCGCGTCGCATCTCCTCGCCCCGCGTTCTCAAAAATCGCTCCAATTGTTTTTGTGGGTCAATTATGTGGGGACGTGTAGGCCATAACTCATGCCAAGAAGCGACGATAGGATCGAATCTACCAAGTGCCGCATCTCCTGAAATCAATTTCATAACGGATGTCCCCTTTCCTACACGCTCCATAGTAGGAGGCACAACAGCTTCACTAGTTCCAAACTGAGCTATCTTCATAAGCTTAATTCTTAGTGGATCTGTTTCCTCATATATTGGAGAATCCGTATCTGGGTGTTTGTTCTTTAACAGAGAAGCTACGGTTCCCCATACGATTTGATCGTCCATGAATTGATTTGTAAGGAATCCCCCGTAAAATCTGGCGGCGGCATCCCCCATGTTACCGCGCCTTATGGAGTCGAATGCTCGTAAGAACGGGTCGGCTACAGCAGAGTAAGGATTAAGATAAGTCATATCAAATGATATAATCTTATCTTTGCCCTCACCAAAGAAGTTAGCCTTGTCTTTGAATGTGAAGAATGTGTGCGATCTAAGATAAGAAGGCATGGAAGCTCTGTTTGCTTCATCTTCTTCATCGCCTAGCCCATCGAAAGCATATGCCATAGCGTAAGATAACCCAGCGCCCAGTCCACCGACTGTCAACGTTAGACCAGCCAGCCTCTTCTTACCTCTGCTTTTTATTACAGGGTTTGAGTCGCGTGATTCTTCAAAGCCTAGCTTTGCCGTATTAAGTAAGATACGCCAAACCTCAACACGGAACCGTAAGAACGGTGCAAATATAATTCCGTACCATGATTTCAAAGCCCCTTTAACCAAAGGAGGCGCCTGACTGTAGCTTTGAGCGGTCATAAGAACTTTGCGAGCGGCCTCCTGTTTCAGTTGCTCATCGGACATAGTCTCATATTTGTCGCCATTCTTCGCCTCTCTTGCCCTCTGCAAATGCTTCAGCTCATGTTTGTAATACGCTATTTTATAGAACGCATCTACCCTTCCGGAAAGCTCCATGGTTTTTCCTACTAAAGCTTTTTTAGCTTTGCTAACACCTTTAAGCGCCTTCTTACCTTTATCCTTTGCCGCTTCTAAGTGGTTCTCTAGCTCTTGAATTAAGCTATCAGCCGTAGCCGCCCCCTCATATATTTCTTTAATGAAAGAGGGGCGGATCTCATTACCTATTATACCTAAATGAATAAGTTCAGCTACTTCGGCATCGAGGATGTCGCCCTTACCTGCAAATTTACGCCCTTCGGCAATAAGCTCCTTAGTCATTGCGGACATATTAATAAATCCTTGGGAAGGCCCGAAGAAGAACATGTTACTTACAATGTTACGAATATAGAAACCTATAGAACCTAAAGTTTTAAAGCCCATTGATATACCGGTCATCTTACTGGCGATGCCGTGTAATTTTTGGGACACATAGCTGGCCTCATCCACGGCTTGCTTAACCGTTACCGGATCAAACGTCTTCTCCATGGAGTCTATGAACTCCGTAGGGCCGAACAAGGGTTCATTACTAGGGGTGCCATCTGGCCCAATAACTGTATAGTTAGTGAAAGGATCAAACTGCCCCTTCTTAGTAATGGATTTAGCTAAAGCACTACGGCGTACTGCTTGATAGTTTCCTTGCCCATACTTTTCGGGGTTCTCTTTGGCTTTCTCGCTAAGCTCATCCCTAGTTAGTAACCAACCGTCACGCCTCCCTGTCTCCACCATCTGAACCAAGAAATTCTGGTTTGACAGCATAGTGTTTAAGTTAACGAACGTGCGGTACATATTCTCGAACGTTTCTTCCGGCCCAACTTTGCCCAGCAAAGCTCCTATTGGTTCGGGTATATCTTTTTGCTTTCTCAAACTATCGATCAATGGGTGATGACCCTCACCTTGGCCCAACTGGGCGCTCATTAAACCGGACCCCCTGTAGGAATCAATAAATTCTCTAACCATACGCTCACCAAATCGCTCCCCTCCCTCACTTTGCTTAGTTAATTCTTCTTCGGCAATCAATTCTGCTTCAGACATCGGACTCGCATATTGTTCTATGTAATCCTTTTTCTCCTGTAAAGAGACAGGTATGGGTTCACCGTCAGGCCCATACTTAACTAACTTGGAAGCTTCTTTAATAACACGCCTGTTTTTCTCGTTGTAAATAGAGCGCGCCCTGTTGGTAATAAATTCGGACTCAAAGAAATCTGCGGCCTCTTGCCTTATTTTATCATACTCAAAATCGTTAGTTACGGTATCCGCCCAATTAGGATCCAAGAACATCTTATATGACTGCGTCAAGTAGATGCCCATTTGAGTATCAAACCTAACTTTAAGCTCCGGAGATACTCCATAAACGTCACTTACCTTCTTTGATAGCTCATCCAGATAGCGGCGAAGTTCATCTATCGTATCTGCAAGTTCAGGTGACTTTTGGCGTACTTTATCAATCGCGTTAGCCCTTTTTACTTTGGCTTCGTAAGCATTCTCGCTACGTAAACGAGCGCGCGCTCTCTTAGCTTTAGCTTGTGACGCCGCTTTGATAAGCTTGGTTTGTTCATCAAGAGCCTTCTTGACTTTCCGCACTCTACTATCCCTCTGCTTTGCGTAAGCATCCCCCTCACGTTCCATCTTAGCAATTGTCTTTTTATCTGCTACGGGGTCAAGTTCTTTAATTTGATCAGCGGACTCCCCTTTTCGATCTTTTATGTCCTGATCTATTTTAGTTTGTTCGACTTTAAACTTAGCCTCGGCCAAAGCATCAGCCTGTTCCAGCTCATGTGTTAGTTGAGCGTCTATTTCTGCAACCTGATCCCTGCTTAATGTAGCCCCTTTAGCGGATCCGGTAGCATCAGAAAGGAGTTGTTTGTCCGCTATGGATAAATCCTCTTTCGCTACTCCATACGCACTCTTAACTTGCTTATTAAGTAACTTATCGAATGCTTTAACGGTGTAGAGTGAAGCGTTCTGGGCAAACTTGCGTTTGTCATCCAGCCTCTGTATTCTTTTATCTAGTACCCCAGTAAAGAAAGTAAATGGTCTACCTCCCACACGTTTCCAGAACGGTATTTTTACTGTAGGGGATTCATAATCACCCTCATAAAGTAAGGGTATTTCATGAAGCTTCATAACGTCACTAAACTTAGAAGCGTTATCAATGTCTTCATCAGATGGGGATTCCACCCCAAGCATTGAATAAGTAAACTCTGAGTAATCCTCTTCACCCCAGTAATAAGCTTCGGAGGTGTGTTGTGGTACTGATCTACCACTTGGGTAGTTTCTATAGGATAAACCACTAGCGTATATACGACTCCCGACTTGAATAATTTCGCCAGCACCTACTACAGGGAGTGGATTATTAATATCAGTTATGTCACTAAACTCGGAAGACCTCTCTGGATTATAAGCGACCTCGCGCCAATCGGATAAGCGTAGTCTCCTGTCATCCTCAAATATTTCCGTAAATATATCAAACTCAGGCTCTGTTATCTTCCTTATATTTCCTTCTACGGTAGCTAACGTGCTTTTCTTCTGCCCCATGGCTATGGCTTTACTGCCTCTATGTAGGTCAGTCGGGTCACCGTGCCCAGCATTAAATTTCACATTAGTCAGCCTCAGTACCCCTGAGTACATAATCGGCCTACCCACTTTATCCTTGTCCCACGCTGTGGTAGGCGCCGCTATTGGTTCATGAACTGATATAGCGTACAAGGGGCCTTCCGGTGCGCCGACCGTGTTATTGAACGACGGGATGTCTATTCGGGCGGCTACTCTCGTACCTTCTTTTAGAACTTTAGGGTTAACCCTGTCTTTAAATAAATATATAGGTTCTCCTGTAAGGGGTATGCGCCTTATTTTATCCTGCTGATTACGCTTTAAACTCTGTTCCAGGCGAGACCTCGCCGGGATCCTGGGCACCGGTTTATTCTCCCAGGGAGCGATGCGAAGCGCGGCTGCCGCCCGCTGCTGGCGGGAAATGCGTAAAGTATTATTAGATGGTTTGAAGTAACGGGTGTTTAGGACGGCTAAAGACCCGCTGCGGCCCGCAGCCAACGCTGCTGCATGGGCAGCCTTCTCATTATCACCCCATTTATCTGGCTTGCTAGGGTTTGGATTACCTTCACTGTCATATCCTAGCTCTATTAATAAATCATTCTCGCTGTTTGAAGCCCAAGCACCCTCCAAAGAGTAATTTATTGTCTCTTCGGGTGTCGCAGGTTGCGCTTTCCTAAAGCCAAAGTAAGCGAAAGGGGCCGAATCTTCTTCAAATACAAATCCATTATTCTTATACCATTCGACAAGTTCCTCTGTAGTCATACCGCTGGGGGTGCTGGGACCTGATGGTATTTGTTGCGCTGTTAATTCAAGGTCTGTACCTGTTTTATCGGCGGCGTTTGTGATGGCTTTAAGTGCCTTACCTCCAAAACCCTTACGCATACCCAGCGCCATAATAGAATTTATACGTACTGTCTTACTGGATGTCACCCCTTTAATTCCAAAGTTAACAATGGCCCCTGTATCCGGAACAAAAAACGGGTACTGTACCCCACCCGCAGGAGAGTAACCAAACTCATAAAGAGAGTTACCTTCAGTAACCAACTCGCCTGCCTTTACCTCTTTGGATACTATTTTATATCCGTCATCTCCCAAAGTTCTAGCCCCATGATGTTCGGCGTATTGAAGTTCGGGTGAAACCCAATCTCCTTTACTAATAGTCCCTTTTGCGTCAGAAGGAACGCTTCTGTATACTGTTACAACGGCTTCAGGTTTACCGCGTACAGACATTAGAAGTCCGTGCATCCTCCGATCCCTATCAACATCAGTCCCCCCATGCCCATAAAGTCTCGCCCCTTCTTCTGAATATATGTCAGATGGGTACATCCCATCATCCATATAGCTCATCCTAGCCCCCTCTGTAGGGGCTTCGTGCATCCCTTTATATTTTAAGGTTGCTTCGGGGTCGTCTATAGATCCCAGAATAACGTTCTCCGGCCTATCTAAATTAATAGAAACCTCGGTTTCGTCGAATAATGTCGCCATGAAATTATCAAACTGGCGTTCACTTGTGTTTTTTGATGTCGCCCCTTCTAACGAATAAACATCGAAAGGACTTGGCTGTTTATCCTCGAACCAAGGAGACACTTTAGACTCTACATCTGAAATCTCTTCCCCTTTAGGTGATGCTAAAATATTATCTGTTAATCTAATTAATTCAGAAAGAGCGTTGTCGCTATCTTTAGGTATTCCTAATACTTTCCTTATTAATTCTACAAACTTAGTTAAAGCGTCAGGGCCTTTATCTATTTTTATACTTTTTAAAATGTTCTGAAAATCCGCATTAGTTAAACCGTAAGCTATAAATTCATCTATAGAACTATCTGAGGGGCGTGATGTTCCTAGCTGATAACCTAGATTAACTAAGTCCTTAAACTCAGAATATCGTATTTCAGGTGCATTCCATATACGTTTAATGAAATCACTAAGTTCCCTTGTATTTTTATATAAAGGTGAAGACTTATCTGACTTATGCAACCCAGCGTGTAATCTGGCGGAAGTTGCCCCATGTACTAGCTCATGAGTAATGGTTGTCGAGGTTAGCCCTTTTTCATTTACATAAACATTTTTAGTACTCCAAGATGATTTACCCCCTGTTTCTATAAACTCCTTCTCCCCCTTACCTCCTGCGGGTATTAGATCCGCGCTGTAAAGTGCATGTGAATTCTTTGGGTGCGCTTTTGTAATGTATTTTTCTCCTTCTACAGGGGCTTTAACCACTATATCTTTTAAATATGGCTTAATACGCGCAAGTATATATTTATGCTCCCTTTTCTTCGTGTTTAAAATTATGTAATTAGCTACGTCGGTAGCAGTACGGCCCGTAGTTATATCATCCGCTCGCCACCCTTTTTTAACTTTTCCTGAACGTATATATCCCCTAATTTCTTCGGGGTTTTTGATCATATCCCTGTCTTGTACAGGTTCTGAACGCGAGGGAACTACTGTTTCTTTAGCACCCAGTAAGCTGTATAATTCGCTTACTTGGTCCTCTGCTCCGCTAGGCGGAACGCTTCCACCAACATCTCGTCGGCTGGGTCCGTCAAATCCCTTGCGGACTCTCTCATTAGCTGTGCGTATTGGGTCAACGCCTCTTTGTTTAATGAAGGCGGAAACTCCAGTACGTTGTTTGGCTGAGTTGTAGCTTCTTCTGTGGTTGGCTCGTCGGTTTTTTTCGGTCTTATACTCATTACTTTCAGTATCTGTTTGGTTATCAAAATCTTTTTGTGTATATACTTCCGGCTCGTATAGACGCTCCGCTTGTATAAACTTCATTATGTTCTTAGCTTGTTCTATAGGGCGTGGCTTACGACCTTCGGGGAAGAAAATATCCATGGATTCCCGTAGACCTGTCTGAGCCGCACCAGCTCCAGATGTCCAGTTATTATCTGACCACAACTGCTTCTCTGCAAACCAAGCAAGCGCTTGTAAATTAGCTGGGTCCACACCCATATCACGGGCCGCACGCTTGAATATCTCCTGCCCTAAAGCAAAGTCTTCATTAGATACTCCCGTTTCAGCCGGTTGTTGTACACGCCACCGCTTGTTATGTCCACCCCATAATAATCTTCTGAGGGTTCTCGCCGCCCATACGTCTATAGTTGCCCCACTGAGATCACCTCCAATGTTCATTGCAAACTGGGGTGCTTTGGCTGACACATACCCACCAAGTTGTTCGTGTGTCCAAATACCTGATAAAGCTTTTAGTAGCCCTAATGAATTCATTCCATAAAGAACCATCTCCCCGTCTTCGTTTGGTCTCTTAGGCAATAAATCGTAGTGCTCAATCCACCTAGCTGAAGCCTCCTTAACATCAGTTACATCTTTCCCTATAATACCACGCTTACGAGCTGTGCTTATCAAGGCGCCACCTGTAATAGGTTTACCTTTAACAGGGGTATACTGACTGCTCAGAAGGTAGCGTAGCTCCTGAAATTTTTTAATCTTGGAGTCGAATTTACCCCTGCGATAATCGGTTAGGGCTTCTGCGGCAAACTGAAAGTTAAGTTCTACTGCTGTGTTAGGGCTTGTAGCCGCCAACAAGGTAGGGAATAACTTCGCATCTTCTTGTCCTAATCTTTCCGCAAGAACCTCAGATATAGCAGGGTACCAATCAGCGGCCTCGCCTATCTGGGGGTTCTTATTTATCGAGGATTTTACAAAGGAAACTAAGTTCCTGGCGGCGTCATCAACAGCGCCAGATTCTATAGCTTCCCTTATTAATTCCTGATTAGGTTTAGAAACCCAGTAGTGTAACCCTTCAAAATCAGGTATCACTCCCGTAACGGAGCGTGGTTTAGGCCCCCTATATTGAGTTATAGCAGGAGATCCCAGTAAGTCATATGGGGTCTTTTGAGCTATCTGTTTATCAGCCTCGTCATCATATATGTAATTGACTTTTATAGCTTCTGGGTTAAACAAATCGTGTTCGGCACCAAACATCGACGCCAGTTGTAGGAAATCCCTCTCAGGATTGTTAGGATCAAACGGGTCAACTTCAACAGACGGTGCGTATGAGTTCCTCATGGACCTCATCTCGTTTAACAAACGTTTAACCGATACACCTAGGTTGGAATTATTTCTATAAAGCTTAAAAGCATTTACGTATTTCCTTAACAGCTTCTTTAAATAATTTAAACTTAGTTGTAGCCAGTTAGGATTGGTACGTAAGAAAGCTATTTGCTCTTCCGAAGTGGTTCCGGTTAATACTCTTTCCGCGTCCATCCTCAACTTCTCCTCGACCAACATCTCTTTGAGTCCGGATGTAGTTAGTGGTTGACCTAGGAAAGTAACCGTCTCACCGCCTAACCCTCTCTTTAGCGTTTCTATCATGCCCTCTGCCCCATCTATATTAGCAATATAACTATCAATAATGTCCTCGTAAGCAGAGTCCGATGTGTCGTTAACAACACCTTGAAATAGTTCTTTATTAATACTACGAGCAGAGGCGATGTGAGCAGACTCATGAATAAACAAGGAACGCGCCAAATCAATTAAACCTGAATCACTTTCTATACCTTCTATGGCTTTGGCTACTCCAACAGGGTTAACATAAACTAACCCTTTATGGTACTTACCGGAACGCTTATACACGGCTGGCTTTCCAGCGGCGTCCGGACTGTGTGACTTGACTACGTGCAAAGGAGTTCCATTGCTCTTAGCCATTTCCTTTATATTATTTATAACGAACCTTACTCTACGTATTTTCTCCTCATCGGGCCGTAAGTCATCTTGAGTGTTTTCAGATATAGCTTCGGATATCCCTGTTAAGTCGCCCTTGTCAGGTTCACTTCTCATACCAGCTAAGAGATATCTATCCCCCCTACCTTCCGGTGGTGCTAACTCACTAGGTGGTATTACATTTCCTTCATTATCAAGTGCTATAGGATGTCCCTTTATTAATGCATCGGGGTTAAGTGCAGTTATATAAAACGAACCGTCACCTCCAGTCTGGCCTATAACAGCATCAACACCCATTTTAGCCAAAACAGAGTATGCCGCTCGACGGGCGTTGTTATCAATTAATTGTTGAGCTGGTGCGAATTCCGCCTCCGCTAAGTCCGCAAACGCTACATTCTCCAAGTGGTCCAACAACTCATCGGCTGTCACCCCATGATCTAAAAGATCACGCAGGGTTTCTATAGCCTCCGGATCGGCTACCTTTCCGAACTCCTCCCGCGTCCTCCTAAAGGAAGCTTCAATGGCGTCATTAGGGTCTGTGATTTTTAGGCCCGCCTCCCTAGCCAGCTCTTCATGCCTGCGTTGTATTTCTTCCTCTATCTCAGCTCCCTTTTTGCCGCGTTTAAGCTCCAACCAATTGAGGCTACCTAAACTTAAATTAAAAGATTTCGCCACTTCCATCTCGGCCAAACTACGGTACGGAGCATACGCATCTGAGCGTGCCATTTTGTCCGCATACGTGTTAAACGGTTTAATAACTACTGGTTTATTGGACCCCAGATATATTACCCTGTTAGAGTCTGCCGGTATGTAGTACTTATCCCGCAAATCAAAATCAGCCAACTGATTCTCCGCCATTTCTCTGGCGGCTGGTATTGTTATATCTAAGTTCTCAAAAGCTTCATTTTCCAGTTTGTCTAATAAGCCCTCGTCCGCATATGCAACCATTCCTTCGGGGAAAGTACCCTCTACTGGAGGCCCAAATAAGAACACGGGCGTTAAGCCCACCTCAGTCGCCCTATTATTTTTTTCTGCGAGAGCGCTTTGGGTGCGCCCCCTGTTAACGCGCATCCATGTTTCAACAACCTCTTCTCTTTTAGCTATAATCTCTTCTGGGTTTAACCCTTCTGTTTCAACTTCCGCTAATTTCTCGTTAAGGCTTTCGCCTTCTTCAAGCCCACTATTCAAAAGCGTATTATAGAAGTTATCAGAATCTTCCCAGTTAGTAGTTGGCTCCGGTTCACTTTCTGGATTCCACCCTACCGGACTATACAGAATACTGGCGTCGCGTAGGCGTTTGGTTACGTTATTATCCCACTCGTCATTCGCGTGGCGGTTAGCTAGTGACGTGTTTTTAGCTACACTGCGTAGCTTTAATGATTCTTTGTTATCCTGTAGCTGAGTTTCCCAATCATAGTCGGCGTCCGATATTATAGATATAGTACCATTTTTTGCTTTGGATGGGTTATAATCACTTAATATCTCCGCTACAGTTTCCTTATCCGCATTCATTATATGCAGATTAAATTTGCCTTTAGACAGACGGGAAAATTCTGTGCCTGTAGTTACTTCTTTTATATAATGCTTTATCTGTTCAACAGTCCATCCATTTTGATTGCCTATAGGCTCCCCACGATCAACGTCCACACCGTCAGAAACATAAAGACCAGTATAGAATTGAGTGTTATCTCTCATATAGGCCCTCAACCGCATATGTTCCGTTAAGGCCCCTACGCTGGAGTAATCTCTAACTGTGGTCCCTCCCAGGCTGACGGCAGGCACTGTGACTGTAACACCCCTCAAAAGATATTCGGTCACTTTATCATCTCTACTTAGCTGGGATACAGTCGGTTGCCTTTCTTTTAATTTGAACTTATCCCTATCGAACAGAGTCAATTGCTCAACAAAACCGTCATTGATTGGAAGGGTCAGATGCACATCCTGAATATCAAATTCATTTTTAGATATCTTATCTTTTCCTAAACTCTCTATGTACCCTACGTGAGTTAAGAACGTATCATAAGCGTTGTATATCTCAGTAAGCTGTTCGGTGCTTTCCTCTTCTATTTCTAGTCTATTGATTCTTTGTTCTAGCTTTCTAATATTAACTTGCCGTTTCTCTTCAGCGGATAGGCCCTCCGTGCTTAATTCTTCATCCACTCCTGCAATATATTGATTCAAAGTAGGTGGGTACATCATTATGGATGCCCTGCCTTTTGTTCTGTTGCGGGGCAGTATCCCCTCCAGTTGTTGGCTACGTATGTAGCGCATTATTTTTTCAAAGGTGCCTTTAGCTTTAACCTTTGATGGTACTCTTTTGCGCGTGTTTTTATATGGACCCCACTTCGGGCCTGGATTCGGTTTAACTCCATAGTAATTAACAAACACCTCTTCGCTATTAGCGTCCGAAGCAGTTAACCCAGTACCTTTAGTTTCAAATAACTCCAAAGGATCTATAACCAAGGGTTTGTTGTTCCTTATAGCGTCGTCTAAACTACCTCCGCGTCCTACATACTCTGTGCTGTGCCCGTTAACCCTGTCCAGATCCTCATTATAATTAAGGGCCCCATCTTCACGCCAGTAATCTTTAGCATTAGGGCGCGTTAAAGGCTCCTCACTGGTTCTCCATCCAGTGCGCCTGTCCATCTTCCCAACAGAACCAACGGCACCTAACCTTTCATTCCTTGGGACTCTCCCCAATTTCAAATCGTTAACTATAATATACTTTCCTTGAACCCCAGGATGTGTAGCATCGTAAAAATCGGGTATGGATTTAGTGGATTGGAAACCATAAAGAGGTCCGCCATCAAGTATAACGTCCCCAGTGACTGGGTCTATATCCACAACTTTAAATTCGTGATCCCCTTCTATAAACAAAGCAGGATCTGAAAGGTGTGCTAAAGAATCAATATCTTTTGGTATACGACTAAAGTGAACACTTGGGGTAACTGTAAATGAATCCCCTACCCTGAGAAATGAGGCAGGAACCCTGCGCTGATTTGCCGACGCATAACTTGGGGACCATTTATTATCCAAATACCTTGAGGTATTGTTAACAAAAGAAAGCTCACTGGCAAAATACTTTGCAGTGTCCATGCCTAAGAATGGAGATATCAAAGATCTGTAAACAACAGTGTGTGGGGCTACACTATCATTCAAATCGTTATCTATGGTATTATTCCAAGGCGTAATTAATGGGCGTGTGGCGTTGTTATATTTAAATAAACCTTCCAATTCTCCCAAAGCTTCAGCCCTCTCTTTACCTTCAAGAACATCTTGGTTATTACCAAAGGCATGTGCGTCAATAATTACACTGGGGTAATCCGCCTTGCGTAAATGCTGGTGAAGTCGCGACACATTCCGTCTTATCTGGGCCACCTTTTGCCTGTAAGCTTCTGCCGCTGGAAATGAATCCTTTAGATCGCGATTCTTTAATATCGTTTGAGCCGCTTGCTCATAAGAAAACTGTTCAAACTTACTTAGATACAAAGCATCTTGAGTAGCAGAAGCGAATCGTTCCCAGAAATTAGTTAAGTTCCACTCATTAGTGGGAAGTGGTCGTGTTTTTTTATTCTTAGAATCCCACCCATATAGAAAGCCGTGCCCTTCTTTTATAGCCGCATCATTAATTTTTTGTAGCCTGACAAATGCTTCATGCGGAGTGATTCCTGATTCCTTGAAAATGACACTGTGAGAAGGGTGCCTGAGTAGTGGCATATTCCCCCAGAACCGTTTATTAAATTGTTCTTCGTAATTCACCTTAGACTTATCCAAGTCCTTGCGGCTGAATAATTCCGTAGGGTCCTCTACACCTATAGCCTTCTGCCCTTCGGGGTACTCAGGGGTAATTGAATCCATGCCAAATTGGCGTGCAGCGGCTTCAGGAGTCATAATCCCGCCCATCTCTATGATGGCCTTTACAAAAGTGTCATCTTGAAAAATAATGCTTTCCGCGGAGCCGTCCCATATGGCAGGATCATCGCTTATGTACGGCGGCTGTAGATAAGGCTCATCTAAAGCCCTATTCCAAGTACGTAAAACCTGTTCTTTCTCGGCCTTTTTCAATCTAGAATATTTAGGATACTTCTTAGGATTATGTCTAACAGGATCCCATACACCTCCATTGGTTATGGGTTTAATGTCAGCGAGTTGGTCACGTGTAGGTAGTGGTAATCGCTCCCCTTTACTGTTCACAAAAGGAGAACCATCGCTCCCTGGAACTGAATAAATTGGGGTAGTTGTAGGGGTTAGCTCCGATTCTTCGGTGAGCAACTCCAGCTCCTCGTGTTGTTCTATAGCCGCATCTACTTCTTCCGCAGACGTAAAGTCTGAAAAACTAAATTCTAATTGGCTTAAAGATTCACCCCGCGCTTGTGCCTCACTTAACTTAGTTGGTATAGGTACATTTAAATCTTCAAATAGATCCGGTACGTACTGGTCTTTTAATACTCTTGTTTGATCGTCTTCAAAAGTAGCGTCGGGCTCCACGTCACCCCTAGTAACATGCTTCCAATTACCATCTTCGTCTCTAACCAGTACGGGAGGGAATTCTTCTCTTATATCTAAATTAGCAAAAACCTGTCCAGATGACCCGTCTGGGGATATCTGGTCTGGGTCCGCCGTAAGTTCCAAATCTAATCGGGGATCCGTCGTAGAGTCCGGAGTAGTCTGCCATACAGAAAACTCCGGAGTCATCATTTCCGGTGCTTTATCCGACTCCACTTCAAATTGTTTAGTAGGATAACCCAGTCCCCCGTAAGGTATTCTAATATCCCCATACCAAGGACCCACGCGCTCATCGTCTGGCGCTGGTTCTGGTTCTGGTTCTGTAACTACTTCGGGTTCTGGTGCTTGTTCAGCTTCCGGTAAAACTCCCTCTGCTTCCGCTACAGCCGTCGCCGCTTCTTCGGGCATAGGTACTACATCCTGTCGGGCGTCTTTAGACAGTTGTCTTCGCGCCCACGATTGGAATTCTTTAGCCGCTAATGGGGAATCTGCTTCTGCTAAACCATCTAAAATTCTATTTATCTCACCACGCCTAAACTTTTCTATATCTTCTATAGGGGGGCCTGATACAATATTAGAGACAGCCCTCATTGCTGGGGTAGCTCCGGCACCAATAATAGCTCCAAGCTTAGCCCCCGCTAACGCCTGAGTTATATGCTCCATCATAGGGCGGTCCTCATCCAAAGCCGCCGCCTCAACAAAACTCTGAACGAGTTCATCTAAACCTTCTTCAGCACCCTCACTGAGCGCATCACCGCCTCGTCTTTTAAGCCACCCTGTATATCTCCCACCTAGTTCTTTACTTCTGGTTTTAATGGCATCCTTTAATTTTGCTTCTAACCACTTACTCTCTTTCCCTAATACTGCGTTACCCTCTAAGCGCCCAATAACACTCTTGGCCTGTTTCCAACTAGCTCCGCGTTTAAGTATTGCATTTTCAAAACCACCCAGACCCAGCTTTTGGAACGCTGATGTTATAAGAACCGTAGATAATCCAGCCTTCATGGCGGCACCTATTGCAATAGAGTGCTTAGTCTCATGGTCCATGTCATCGGGTAGTTGCATATATACCGATGTGTACATATTTCCCGAACTACGGTTAGCCCACGTTAACGGGTAAGCTACCTTCCCTATAATGTTCTTCGACATCATCTTGTTGTACGCTTTAATCGCAGGCATTATGCCCTTAACAGCTACATCTTTAGACGATGCCTTTATAATATTGTTAGTAAGTAACCTCTCAGCGGTTTCCTTGGCTGTTTCATTAGCCCGTTGTCTAAGAACCGGAGTAATTAAACTCTTAGCTAATCCTTTTTTAGTTAATGAGGTTGCAGTCGCTTTTGCCCCCACTATGAAAGGAGCCGCCACACCTCCTGAAACGTATGTTAGCCCTAAAGCAATCAGCGCGTCTGCTATCATAGGAGCTACTGCGGATCCTGCCTCCACAAGAGTTGACCACTTCTTACCAAATAGATGGGCTACTTCAGTTCTACGCGCCTCTTCTTCCGCCTCTCTTATTAAATACTCCCTAGCTCCTTCGTGCTGAAAAACAGTAGCCCCTATCATGTTAACAAAACCCCATATCCCAGCCTCTACAGAAGCCCCCAGCTTTACTGCGGAGTTTTGAAAATGGCTATAATTATCCGGATTAGCCATAAAGGTATCCATAATTTCCATTTTGGATTTACCTGCTGTATTTCCTTTTGAAAGTTCATTTGCCCAATCCGAGTCAGTGGCTCCAGTCTCACTAAAAAGTCTATTTAGGTGGGGGAACATACGCTCCATGTGTGCCGCCCGTGCGGAATATAGATCCTCCTTTTGCCAATCAGTTAAGTCCGTCTTCTCTTCCAAAGCCTTATCAAAATTGGCCTTGTTTATCATAAGGGTTTGGTGGGCAAATGCGCGGCCACCGAAAATTCTTATATTTTTAGTATGATCTTTAGCGTGAAATTTAAAACTGCCTTTGACATTAGCGATTGAGGCCCCCGTTATGGCCGCAACTTTATTTATAACGTCGCGATCTAACTTACCGGCAAAGGAACGGGTATTGTCGCTAACCGCCCCCAGTCTGGATGACAAAGCATTCGCAACTACATCCAAAGATTCTTCACTTAACTCCGTACGCTTACCCTCATCAATCTCTATTAAATCCTTCTCAACCCGTTCCATTGCGGCGCTTGCTATCGATTCCTTATCACCCAAATCAGCTTGCAACGCTGTTATGTAGCGTCCGAGATTTTCCCTCGTAAATTGGTTTAAGCCCTCCGCATCAACGGTGGTTGCCTTTGCATATGCTATTGCCGCGTCCTTATAATCAACAGCTCCCGATAAGGCGGCCTCTCTAAACGCGGTAGAAAAAGGACCACTTAACCCAGAAGGCCCCGCTATCACATCGCGAGCACTACCGTCTTTACTGGTTATGGTGGCAAAAGGAAGCTCTCCGGCATCTACAAGATTCTGGAGGGCTTCGTTTAATGTATCCGTATAATAAGGATCATCAGGGCTACCTTGAGCAAACTGATCAGCTTGGTGGTCCCCAAGTCCTTGCCTTACCCACGCTATTTGTTTCTCCTTTGAAACGGAGGCTGGTCCCGTTATTTTAAATAATTCCTCTTGGCTAGGTGATTCATTTAATACCCCTGTTTGTCTACCTATCTCAATTAATCCCTGTGCTATACCCCTAGAATTTTCAGAAGTTAGTCCTTCCTGTGAATTAATATGCCAATCAGTAACATAATCACCATACTTACGTATGTTTTCATATCGGTTATCAGTCGGCAGTCCGTTAGATCTGTTCCAGTCGCCGAAGCTCTGGTACGGAGATGCATTAGTATATGGGAGTTCTGGAGACTCCCCGAAATTAGGGTCTTTGTAAGCGTCTGACACAGCAGATTTGGTTATTTAGTTTTTGTTAGTTTAAATTATTAAGTGCCCAGCATACGACTAACAGTGTCTGATGTGGCACGGCTCCTCTGGGATTCCGTAAATCCTTGGGACTCAGCGTGAGCCCTCTTCTTGCGAATATTAGTTCTAGATGCAGATATTATAGTAGCGAATAATTTATCTGCGGCGGCCTCACTCGTTATATTAGCTACGGCGCCTTCATTAAATCCTAGTCTAGCTACCGCTTCTTCGCCTATTAGGTCTCTCAACTCTTCAATGGCCCTAACTATATTAGCTTTTTTTATGTTTAAAGGAGGACCCTTAGATGGGTCTGTAGGATCTATTCCAAAATAATCCTCTTGTAAGACCGCTATATTCTTACGTATGGTATCTAATTGTCTTAACCTATACGAACCTAAATCATTTTGGCGCGACAGTTGGTCGGCAATACTCTTTGCTTTAGCGTCTGATATTTCCCCATCCGCAACTCCCTTGGCTAATGCTCTCAGAGCATTACCCGTTGGGTCAGACGTATCAGGAAACAGTGCATTAACATCCTGTGTTATTCCGGCTCTCGCGGCAGATATAGCAACCTGGAATGTTTGATTATCCCTATACCTAGCTGATTGTTGTTTGCCCGTTACATTAGCAACAGCGGCATTAATCATAGAAACAACACGTGGGTCTCCGGCTATAGTTGGGTTATTTAAACCTAACTTTGTTATATTAGTTAATTTATCTGCCGGAGCTGACGGAGAACTAATAATATTTGCAAGACTCTTGGATAAGGCAGGTAGTTTTTCCTCCGCCACACGAGCCGTGCGGGTCTTATCTGCGGTGTTACGTAAATTTAATAAAGACTGTGCGAAATCAACCTCCGCCCGTTCCTTTTTCTGCGCCGCCTCCATAGCCGCCGCTGGTTCGTTTATTAGCGGGGATGTAAATCTACTCCTCAACATATCCTGTTCCCTTCCAGTTAGTGAAGAATAAGGAGACGAAACATCAGAAAAATACTGGGCACGCAAAGGGGCTACATCACGCTCAAAATTTATATTGGGGTCAATTGATGCCCTTTGTGCTAGTGATGAAATTTCACCTCCTTCTCTCTCTAACGCCCTAAATTCGGGTCTCGATATACTAGGCTCCGTTGCTCTTAAATTAACTGCACGCCTGCCTATATCTGTTAAAGCGGATGCGGGAACGCCCGCCTCCGTAGCCTGTTTAATTGTTCTAAATAATCTAGAAGATTCACGGCCTATGGGGCGTCTTCTATCCGCCATTGAAGTATAAGGATCTGCCATAATATTAATTACCCGCCGTCATTTGAAGTGCGCCTAAAGGGATTTCCTTGGGGAGCCCCTCCATCTTTTCTAGCCCTTGCTATCTGCTTTGCTCTATTCACTGTGGCTTTTCTCTGCTCCTTTTCTTCTTTCCTTTTCTGAGCTTCTACTTCTCGCTTAGCTCTGGAGCGGCCCATGATAGTATCAGAGCCTAATGGGGCTTGATTAGCTACGTTCTTATTGCGCTCCAGATAATCGAGAGCTGATTTTTCTCCTGTTAGTAAATTTCTAGAATCTTTCATGCGCTCGTCGTGCATTCTCTGCCTTTCTGCTGACTGCTCAGCAAACTTTTCCGGAGATGGGAACCCATAACCCGCATCATCTTTAGCGAGGTTGGCCTCCGTTCTTCCTATAACCTTTTCCACAGCACGTCGAGTATCCCCACGATTAACTTGTGGGTCTAAGCCCGATACCCCGAATGATTCTATTCCCACGCCCCCTATACCCAACCCAGAACCAACGTCGGTTGTTCGGTTTAGTATTCCTAGGTTGGCTCCTT
>Ga0208919_1000794_pt1 | contig 19744 bp, 37 predicted proteins | sample 4_EtaG_FD_184076 | JGI IMG/M metagenome (GOLD analysis project Ga0208919, IMG submission 184076) | Marine viral communities from the Subarctic Pacific Ocean - 4_ETSP_OMZ_AT15127 metaG (SPAdes) (version 3) | ecosystem: Environmental > Aquatic > Marine > Oceanic | place: Pacific Ocean | collected...
AAGCCACAGTAACTACACCTAAACTACTCTCCAACGCTTTAAGCATGGCTTCCTTTTTTATATGTCTACTTTTGTCCATGTTATATTCCTTTAAATGCTTTCAATGGATAGAATATTAAACTATTTCTATACCCATCTTTGCTGATTGGTTTTATTGGTGTTACTCCGTGTACGTTCTTCCAAGCAGGATAAACTAACATAGAATTATCAGCTTGTTCAAATGTAACATTATAGTCAGGAACATTTAAGCAACCTCCGTTAGCGTTGTTTCTTTTTGTTAATATGGTATTTACTGTTCCCACGATGTTACCTGTATCTCTGTGGAATGGTGCTGATATATTAAAATTAGAAATACTTCCTGTATAAAGTGTTCCAAACTTCCATTCTTTTTTAATGTCTTTAAATAACTCTACTTGCCTTTCATATAGGTGTGGTGTAATTTCTTTTATTATTTTTTCACATTCCAAACAAGCTGCCCACATTGCTTTGATAAATGTTTGTGATTTTTCGTTCTTATGTACGGAAGATATTGTTGGATAGTTTCTTTTGAACTGTGGCTTTGGTGGTATGCTTCCTAATATAGCTGACATCTGACTTGTTCCTAATGCTCTAGCTTCTGACCTTGTCATTCCTGGATTAGCTTGTTGTATGGCTAAAACATTTGATCTGTCCATTGGTGTCTTATGAACGTTTTTACTTCTGAACTCTTTGTTGGCTATGGTGATTAATGCTTTTAACTTTTCACTATACTTAGATACATCTTTAATATAAAAGCCAATTATTTCACCATCAAGCTCTAGTAAGCAATCATCTTTAACATTGGGTTCTATGTATGGACAATCCTTTCCTATCTTTGCTTGGTGTTCTACTTTTTGTAATTTAATTTTTTTCATATTAGTATTTCATTTTTGCGTTTAGAATTTAATCTTACCTTATCTCCCCACTTTGATTTTAGTATTCTTATGTTTTTCTGTTCTTCCTTATCATCTCTAACATCAACTGCTCCACCTTTGTTTGAATAATGCTCAAAAGTAAATAAGTATTTCTGATACCTTATAACATCTCCCCTCTCCCTGTGTTGTAAAGTAAAGTCGTAATCTTCTTTAAGAGTGAGCTGAGTATCAAACCTAATGTCTGAAGGTTTTACAAATAACATATCTCCAATACAAAAAGTATTAACACTTACAATTTTATTGGCAAAGAAGTAATTGTCTGTCGGTGGTATTCCTAATAACTTAACTCCTTTCACTCCATTGAACCTTTTAACTATATCTTCAATAGCAAAGTCAAGTTCTACTTTATCAGGGCTACCAAAGTTCTTATTGACTACTACTTTTTTTATATCATCACTTAACTGTACGCATATCTTTTTTTGTTTAAAAGCGTGTTCTAGTGCGTAGTTTCTGCTATCCATTAGGTTTCCTGTTTCATAAACATTCAAGCAACCATTCTCTTTGTACAACTCTCCTTCACCATTCTTAACGCAAAAGATATATTTCTTCTTTTGTTCTTCGTTAAATGGAAGTTTATCATATCTCCCTGCTGATATTACATATACATTATGTTTCATACTCTTTTATATCTTAATCCTATTCCTGTGTCTTTTAAAGAACATAAGTCAGGGAACATTTTACTTAAAATTATATTACCTTTTTTTTCCAAATCCTTTCTTTCTGTTGTTGTATAATAACTTTGTATTCCCCCTTCTACCTTACCGTATTTCGGTTTATCAAATGTTATGCCTGAAAACCTTAATACACCCCCAAACCTTGAAGTAACTCTCATTGAAGATTCTTGGTCTTCGCATAATCCTGTTGGATTTGTTGAATTGAAAAATGGTTGTCGTTGTTTTATAAATCCGTGAAACTTTGCACATATTGCGTAATTACCGAATTGTATTTTACTTTTCATAAAGAAAGGGTTTTCCGATATATTAATTCCATACATACAAGTATGATGCTTCTTCATCTCTTGGTAACCAATTTTTGTAAGTTCTTTTACATAATTGAATTCTTCTAGTTTATTTCCTTTTTTTATTTTCATACCTGTATATGAATCATCAAAGCAAACTACATAATCCCCTGTTTCATAATATGAATAGATAAAATTTCTTTTAGCTTGTATTCCGTTTGTGTTAGTTACAATCTTATTGCAATTTATATCCTTGTATATTTCTAATTGCTCTTGATTAGATAAAAACAAATCAGGCGTTTCTTTGAATCCATAACCCTTCAATCTTTGTATAGTTTCTTGTAAAAGCTTTGGTCGGTTGTAAGAAGGTATTGCTATTTTCATTTTTTAAAAGCATTTAAAGTTATTAAACCAACATCATGACCATCTTTTCTAGCTTGATTAATTAATTCAAATGCTTCTTCATAATGTTCGGGTTTGAACTCTATCTGTATAGACCTAAGCACAGAGTCTGTTTTGTCTTCTAGTGTGTTGCCTAAGTCTATGTCATCAAGAACAGAATAGTCTACTTCTTGTTCAGGCTGCCATACATCCATACCCCATTCCCCTAACTTAACATTATCCCATTCATTAGCCAAAATATTCCAATCCCACTCACCGAACCCTACATTATCTTTAACAATGAACTCTTGCTTCTGTTCTACTGTTAATCCTTTAGCAATCTTTACAGGAACTTCTTTCAGTCCTGCTTCAATACACGCTTTGTATCTCATGTTACCTCCTAGTATTAAATTGTTTTCATCAATAACTATTGGTCTTAACTCTAACATTTCAGGAAAGTCTTTTATGCTTTGTACTAGCTTTTTAAACTTAGGTTCTTTAATGATTCTAGGATTTGAAACATTTGATTTGATTTTGTTTATTTTTAATTTCATAGTATATAATAGATTTTATTGGTTTTTATTTATAAATTTTCTAGCTATGCTATTTTCAAATCTTCTTTCTAATTCTTTTGTAAGTATCTTTCTTAACATAACTTCGCCGACATCAAATTTTTCTTGCATATATTTTGATCCGTTGGCGTGTGGATTGTTAAAGTAAAATTCAATAACATCCTTTGTCAATTTTTGCATTTGTTTTTTTGTTCTGTTTGGCTTTCTCATAATTTAATTTTAGAGGGAGGGAACTAACCTATACAAAGTATAACCGCTCTGTTAGTATTATATTGGTTAAACCCCCCTCTTAGTCAAATGGTTCGTTTACTCCTCTTTCGCCTATCATTTTTTCTTTGGCTCCATCCCAAAGCATATCTCTTTTTTTGCTTAGGGTTGGTTCTGTTCTTATTAGTTTTGGCATTCCCTCTTCAGGTTCGCTATCCATGTATTTACCACAACTACATACGGCTTCTTTTGCAACCCACTTACCACCCCTGTGAACGATAGTTACTTTACCAAAGTGTTTTTCTTCTTTACCGCATTTACATTTATACAGTGCCATTTTTTAATCTATCTAATTCAAAATGTAATACGTTAATAGCTTTTTGTATATCTTGTTCGGCGGTGTTCTCTTGTTTCTTACCTGACCTTAAAATATATTGAACCGCTTGTGATGTCCACGAACCTAAATTAAAATCATCTACAATATCTTTTACAGTATATCCATATACCTTACCAATGTAATATTCAGGTTGAGGATTTTTTTTATAATTATTTTCCATTTTATTTATATTTTTTATAGAGTTTTTTTATCCCATCAAAACAACTTGAAATACAAGAACCGCAGTTCGTGTGGTTTTTATAGCTTGTTCCATAAATTGTATTATATAAGTCTATCATCTTTGCTTTTGCTTTTGTGTTTTTTGCTTTTCCTGTTTTAATATCATCCCACAAATTTAGTATTTCATTTATCAATTCAATTGGTAAATCTTCAGGCTCTTCTACGTCTGTTGTTTTATCCCAATATTTTTGAGGACATGACATAGGAGCAAGTCTTGCTTTTATTTTCATGAAACAAAGACACCGCTTACATTGACCTGTTGGTTTAAAATAGTAAACACAATCTTTACAAATAGCTATTCTATCTTCATAGACTTCTTTACTTGTAAAAAATCTATTCATTCAATTCTTTTTTTAATATGTCACGCACTTTATCTATAGTTGTAAACAAACTGTTACGACTTATCTTAGTTTTTTTAGCTAAACTGTCTAGAGTGTTTCCCTCGTAATAATATAATTCAAATATTTTTTTATCATACCAATTCATTTTGTCAAGTTCTTTGTCTATTTGTTCTAGCTTTTTCCATTGGTAATCATCTAATTTTTTTTCAGGCAAGTTAGATAAATCTTTATTGTAATTATAATTATCATAAAAATTGGGATTATTCTCATCAATAGTGCTACTAGAGTAATACCTAAACCTGTCAAGATGTGTATAATATTTTTTGTATTTATAATAATAGTTGCTTCTTTTACTTGTTAGAGAACGCTTTAATGCCACCGCTCCGTACTTAATTATTCCTAATGTTCCGTCTTTTTCATATATATCTTTCAAGGTTTGTGGGTTCATCTGTAAAAAATAGAGCATTAATTCTTGAACCGCTTCGTCTATTTCGTTTTTGTCCTGTGTTAATCCGTAACACATTTCTTTGAAATCATCTGATAGTTTTGATATTTCAATATATATATCAGTCATCTACAGGTTCTATCTTGTCTATTTGTGTTACTAAGTCTATTACCATTTCATTTAGTAAAGTTCTATACGTTCTAATTGTTGGTGCGTTTCTTTTTGTTTCTATTCCTGCAAAAAAACCATTCGTCATCACAGATAAATTGATTGGTATAATCATTAGCCAATCCCAATAATTATTCTCTTTCGCTCCGCTTCCATAGTTGTTATGATATTCTATAATGATGTCTAGTATTTCTAAATAGCTTTCAAATTTCTTAGGAGCTGCTTCTTTTGCAAAGTCTTTACACATAGATATGTATGCTTCTATAATTGTTTTGTGCTTGTGATTTGCATATATAGGTTTCTGCATACACAAATATTAGAAAAATAATTACTCTAATCCTTTGTCTTTTTTTAAGTTTTCAACAATAGATTTGTAATAACCTATTTGTTCAACGTAATCTACTCTAGTATATTTGACTATTTTTCTTGCTTCATACTGTAGTTCTTCAGCGGTTCCCTCTCCATAATTTGCGTCTAAATTGATGCCGAACTTAAACTGTTCGCCCTGTCCATACATATTACATTTAACGCATTGTACCTGACAATTTAATTCGCTCCAACGAGTTGAATGAAATCTCCTTGACATGAAATGACCGCATTGTAATCTTTTGTAATGATCCACCTTACCGCAAGTATAACATTGAGCCAACCCCTCATCAGTTGCAAATCTTAATCTAATATAAAGACTAAACCATTTGTCAAGTTCTTTCTTGAGTTTACTTATTGGTTTCATACCCTAAATCATCTAGCCATTTCTTCTGCATAGTTGTTTGTCTTCCTTTATAAGTTTTACCTCTTAGTTCTTTATTTTGTTGTTGAACCTGCCTACGCATTCTGCTAATTGTTGTATGCGGTGTCAATGCTCCTACAGAAAATATGTTCAAAAAATGTTTACGAACATCCCAATGAATACCGAGTTTTTCTAGTTCTTTATCCCAAATTTTTGCGATTAGTTTGTTGTCGTTATCTCTTAGACTTTCATCTTTAGATAACCAATAAAATACTTTCTCTTTTGTTTTCATGTTTTAATCTATTAAGTTAATATATATAATTATTAGTATAAATAAAATTGCTATTATTGTTTCCATTATTTAATTAGTTTTTGACCATCTTTATAAAAAGGAACTTCCTTTGGGTTTCTGTTCATTGTTCTAACTTCATACTCTGCTGACCATAATAAATTCCTGTATGTTTTAATCCACTTGTACCAAGTTTGTGGCTTGACAACAAACAAATCCGTTTCCCTTGTTCCTCTACGGAATGCTTCTTGTATGTCTTTGATTTCTAAAGTTTTAAAATCTCTTTGTAAATCATCTGCTAAAATCATACTCAAAGAAACTAGGTCTTGTTCTGTTACATTTGATTGTCTTAATTCTAAAAAGGTTTTGCTCAATATGTCTACAGAGTGTGTTCTTAGTTCTTCTATTGATATATTTTTTATCATTTATTATTTATTTTATTAATCATTTCTTTTGCTTTGTTGTGGGTGTTTAATTGTTTCTGTAGTTTAGATGTGGTATTCTTTTTTGTTTCTCTACGTTCCCAATTACGTACCGCAGCTTTCCAATCTTTCATTTTGTTTTTACCAACCATCCAATTCTTAGATTCATAAAAATCATAGAACGCTTCAAACTCAACATTGTTTTGTCTTTCTATACAATAAATTTTTACCTCAATCAATTTTGGCTTTTTAAAATATTTATTATTTATTATTATTGAATTATTATTATTAATAGTTGTATAATTTTTAGCGGACAAGTTGTTTAAAAATTTAAGGACTTGTTCTTCATTTATTTTAAAATACTGTTTAGCAGGTATACCTTTTCTTTTAACATCTATAAAATTTAAACCCTTAAGAACTTTAACCGCTTTTCTTTGATGATATGAATTTAAAGTGGTGTCTTCTTGTATGTTAGCTTCTGTATTAAAAAACCAACCATCAGTCATACCGTTTGATATAAAGTATTCTTCTTTACTAATCAAATCGCCTAGTAGTACCGCTGCTTTTAATCCTATTTGTTTGGCTAGATATTTATTTAAAATTAAAAATGATGTACTACTAAGCAAGTGTTTCATATTATTTGTATTGAATAATGGTGTTTATTAAGAGCTAATTTAATATTATTTAATTGATTAGAAAAATCAAAGTAAGATGTTTTAATCAAACAAGTAGCTTCTCCGCTTTTTACCTCTATTAAAACTTGGGGATCAAATTGTTCTTTCACTCCATTTTTTAGCAAGTATCTTTTCAAAGCACTCCCCTCTAAAAATGTTTCTTTAGAGTCAGATAAATTTTTGTAAGCAGTGTAAACTTTGTTAAATGTTTCTCTATATATTTCCCACGTAGCGTAGTTTCCTTTATGGTTTTTTTCATAATGATAAATAAGACTTCTATCTCTATTAAGAACTTTACCAATTATTTTTCTATGCGTACCATGTTCTTGTCTAGTTATTACTGCTGCTATTGATCTAGCTATTTGTAAATACTGTTTCCTGCTTTTTAATGAAAGTGAGTTGTCAGGCAACCCGAGTAATCTAGTTGTAAGATTACACAGGTTTCTGAAGTTGTCTTCTTCTGTCATATTAGAAAGGTAAGTCTACTTTATTTTTATTATTTTTATCTACCATATTCACCGCATCAGCTAGTCCTAACGGTACAACATTCCAACCATTTATATTAGTATAGTATTTACCATTAAATTCTTTTGATGATATATTGACATACACTTTATATTCTTCTCCAATAACTAGGTCTTGGAATAATTTTAACTTAATATCTTTTGTTAAATCACCAAAAACATTTACACATATTTCTGTATTGAATTTATCATCTTGTTCAAAGATAAAAGAATGTTTCTGCCATTCTTTACCTGCTTTTGTAGTTCCTTTTTCTGTATCTAGTTTCTTAATTAGTTTTCCTTTTATTTCCATTTTTTTTAGTTTTTTTAATTAATTCTAAGTTAGTTTCTATAATTCTGTATTCATAATCATCAATTGATTTTACTATACAAAAATCATTATTGTCTTTGGTGTATTTTTTTACTAATGTTAATTCACCTGAGAGTCTTTCCATGTGTTGTTCATCTCCATAGTAAACAAGTTCTTTGATGTTTTTTACTTTATATTTTTTCATTTTATTTAGTTTGTGAAGCAATCTCTGCTTCGTTAATAATTCTACTTAATTCTCTATCTTGTCTTTCGTTTAATTTATAATTAGTCATTCTTTCTTTTACAACTTTTATCTTGCCCTGACCAATAGCGATAATCATTTGTTGAAATTTAGCGTCTGATAATTTTGGTTTCGGTTTTGGTTTTTGTTGTGATTGAATAATAGCGTGTTCAACTTCTTCCGCACTTGCTATAGAATCATCTATACCAATTCCTAAGTTTCCTAATGCTCTTCCGTTTGCAGATGTTTCACAGTTTTCTATGAATGATGTTTTGTTTACGTTACTACTACCTAGTATTTCGTATGCTATTCCTGTAGATATTATTCTGTCATCAGGGTTTTTAATTGTTGTTTTCATTACACATCTATTGTCTGTTAGTTCTACAAATTCTGTAGACATTGACCAATCTTTGTAATGTTCTCTAAAATGTTTGATTCTTGTATTTACTTCTACGTAATCGTTTCCTCTGATTTTAATTGTTTTCATATTGTTTTTTTTAGTGTTAGTAATTGGCTAAATATAATTATTTTTCTTTAAGGTATTCAATTAGTTCATCTTTAATATGGTTAATATGCTCAGTATCAATCCAATTTAAAAAATCATAAGAATCCCACTCTACTGTAAAATAGTGTCCATCTTCTTGATCTGTACCCCCTAAAAGTACTCTATCTTTATATACTTGATAGCTCTCTATTTTCATGGTTCTTAAACCATAACTATCTATCACATCTAATAATTCTTTTTTTGTCATCTTTTTGTATTCTTCTTTCATATTATTATAGTTTTATTACCGTTTTCCTTATATTCTTTATGTAATGATTGTAAGAATCTTTTGGTTCTTTCATTTTCTTTTTCACTTTTATAATGATAATTTAACTCACCATCTTCGTGGTACTTTGGCTCTACTCTTATTGTGAATTTTTCATTTAAGTTTAGCCCTGTAGCCCTTTCATATTCATCAAATGCTTTTTGTACTTGTTCTAAAGTTCCAAATATTTTTATTTGTGGTTCAATATATTCAGGCAAACCCTCTGTCATTCTAGTACGCCTATCATATTTGACACGATTCAATACTGTACCATTTGTATAAAATGTATAGTTTTTGCATATTAGTTTCATATTATTTTAATTTAAGTTTATATCTTGTAACATCTTGGAACTCATAATATTTATCTTTAATTTCAATATATAAGTCTTTGATAGTTTCATCAGGTGTTTTTTCAAGTAACCATTCTCTTTCTTCTTCTTTTAATGATTTTAAGATAATTAATAATGTATTGGTTACTTTGTTTAAGAACAAAGGGTTATGCTCTAAAACATGGTTTATTGCTTTGATTGCTTCCTTTGTGTTGATTGCGTTTAATAGTCTAAATTCTGAGTACATGGTTTTCATATTTTAATTAATAATTTTCTGTAATTCTTGAATAATTTTTTTGATATATATGTGAAATATCATCTTCTGTAAATGGATAATCCTCTAATTTTCTTACTGCTTCTTCTATGTTTCCTACATAAAAACATTCATGGTTTTCTAACTCTCTTAATATAATAGCGTCCTTTCCGTTTTCTTGTATATCCTCTTGTATTGATTCTTTATATATAAGATCTAATCCATTAATAAGTTTCTCTACATTAGGTTTTTCAGTAATCATACCGTTACCCATGTTAATATATTTGACATCTTTTTTAGCTTTTTCTTTATATTGTTTATTGCTAAACGCAAAGAATGTGCCTGTTTCTTCAAATAGTTTTGTTTGCTTTTCTTCCATATAATTGCTTAGATATTTCATAGTTTTCATATTTTTAGTTAATAATTATTGATTTAATATTGGTCATACTCTAGTTCTTCAATTAAGTTTTCTAAACTACTGTCGTAACGGTTTCCGTTTCCTAAAAGTTGTTGAAGTCCATATTGTCCGTAAGCATTGAAATGTGCTTCTTGCCTTGTTCCGCTTACTGCTTCTTCTACTAAACTTTGTGCCTCTATTATTAATTCTAATGCTTGTAATATTTGTTGTTTTCTTTCTTGATTTGTCATGGTTTTCATATTTTTAGTTAATATAATAAGGCAAGAGTTTGGTATGCTATTGTTTTTTCTCTTATTAAGTGTATCATAGTTTTTTAAACTATTACCATTACACACCTTGTTAATTTAAAGGGGGTTTTGGTCTGTCCGTTGGTGAGCTAACCGTTTGGTTGCTGGGAGTTCTCTCTGTTTTTTCTCTTTTCCCCCTTTGTATACAACAAAGATATAAAAAATATTTGATATAAACAAATTTATAAACAAAAATATAAATAAAAATATGTTAATAAGTATGACTCTACTAGATAGCGAGAGCCATTACAATAATGATAATAAGAAGATACATTATGATTTGATGTCTGTGATTCATTATAGTGGCATTAAAAGGTTTAAAGGCGTTTCGCCATTGTTTAAGATAACGGCACAACCAACTGCAGGTCTTTTTCCATACTTAGCATACGCCATCGCATATGATTTGTGATTAATTCCGCATCCCACCTGAGTTCCAAAAACTCTAAATTTCTTTCCTACATAGTGTTCTGTGTAGCATTGTGTATGTAAATGCCCTTGAACTGTATTCATCATGTCAGCACGACACTTGGTTCTAGCCGTACCGCCCTCCCCATGTATATATTGAACACCATCTTTTTCATATCTTTCAACAAAATTCCATTCAGGAACTTCTAATACTTCTTTATATGATTTTATCCATTTACTTGGGATTGCTGATGTTTGTGCTTTACGCATTATTATGCGGTCATGATTACCGATTATTACCGTAGCTATTGGAAACGCTTCTCTCCACCTTGCTATTCTTTTTATAGCAAATTCTAGTTCATCAGCACCACCCATACCATCAGCAGATGTTTCGTGGTAACTAGAAAAATGGTTGTCAATCACATCTCCTATGAATACAACTTCCGTGCAGTTATAATTTTTATACTGCTCTAAACACCATGTAAGATAATCGTCCAAACAAAAAGGTTCGTGTAAGTCACCGATAACTAATACGTTACGGATTTCTTTTTCTCTCATTTTTTGTAAGGCGACTATCTCGTGTGGTTTTAATCTAAAACGATTATTTTTTATTGATGTCTGCAACTCCTTGTCCTAATATTAATACTAAGAATGTTTGCCATACTGTTTCTGCTACTTCAGGAGCCCATCCAAATTTACTCATAAGGAATGGAACGACTATTCCTGTTACTGCGTAAATGAACTTCTTTGAGTGTAGTATCTGTCCAAGAACTACGTTTGTTATCCAATTTTTCATGATTAATTATTTTTGATTATTAAATTTATTTCTTCTCCGCCTAATCTAATGATTTCTTTCATTAGTAAATCCATCGCTAATCTTGAGTTACCAACAAAGTCATGTTCACGAGTTAAACCAACTAGAACGCAACCTTGCGTGTCTTTAGGTGTGTTGCCTATATGAAAGAGTATGTAGCTTCTGTTCGGTACTTCTTGCACTAATAGATGTAAATAATCTCTAGTTGCACTTTCTCTAGCTAATCTTAGCCGAACATCATATTGACCTGCAGGAATACAAGATATGTTTCTTTCGTTATTCATCCACGGATTCTCTAAAGTGTCGCACATATATTCTCCGTTAAGATAGAGCTTACCTATTGTAGATGTATCAGTATGTGTATCCCTTATTAATAAAAGGTTAATTCGGTAATCCAAATCAGGTGTAGTATAGTTTGTAAATTTTGACTCCTTTAACTTCTTGAACAAACTCCTTACGAAATTTAGGAATATCTTTATCATCTTTTTTCCATTTAGGATTTGTACTATTCAGCTTTCTTTTTTTCATAGATAAAAAATTTATATATAGTAAAAGCGATGGCTAGACTTAGTGAGATGAATGTTAAGTATTCATTCGCTTCAACTATTGATAAACCAATCGCAGAACCATTAGCTAGTCCTACCTGTATACTGTCTTGTATTTCTTTCATTGTTTGTTTTTTTTGGCTTTTTATCCAAGTAGGATTTTAGCTTCGTTACATTTATTTGTTTGGGCTTGTAGTGTTTTTTCATTATGTCAAATCAGGTGTTAAAAAATCTCTTAAAGTTAGTTTCGTACCTCTTTGCATTGGTCGTTCTAAATTCATTCCGTTGTAGTAAGCGTTACTATCAGGTGAAACATCTGAACCGCTATTAGTATTATATTCAGGAAAGCTAGGAAGATTATTTCTAACGTAATCTATCATTCTTTCTGTGTAATATTCTGCGGTATTTCTAACCTCTTCTCTTAGGTGTTGTGCTTCTTCAGTCGTTAGTGCGGTACCTGTTTCAGATGTTTTACTATAGATGTTACCATTTTCTATCTTAAACCTAAGAAAGGGAACGGCATGGTAGAACGCCCAATTCGGCAACATATCACCGATATAGTCGTCTACCAAAGTTTTGTACGCACCTGCTAAGGTTCCTGCCGTGATTTCGTCTTTTAGCTTCTGCGTCAAATCTGTTCCTAATTTAGTTTCAACATACAGTTTCTGTGCCTGTCTTACATACGGTAAGAGCAAATCAATATCTACATTTAGATTGATAGCCGTTGAATCTTTTAATTTTGCTTCTGATATGAATAATACGTATGCCATTTTCTTATTTTTTTATTCAGGATAATATCCGTGATCTTTCATTCTTTGCGGTGGTATAGCCACCAACCTGTCATTCCTTTTAACTGTGAACCCCTCGCTCATAGCTTTTGTGTAGGAAATAACTTCTGCGTCTTTGATTGGTTGTTTTGCGTTTCTTAAAGAAGTTTTATAGATTCTTCTTAACCAATAGTGTCGGCATTGGGGACCTCCTTTGTATAAAAATAAACTATAAGAACCATCTACTCCCTCTAAATAATCATATCCCTTATGTCCAAATCCAGGATTCAAATCTTGACTATTTGCGTTTACTAAATCTTCTTTACGATAAATTTTATCTGAAGCTATCATCAATTGACAAAATTCTCTACTAGTTCCTGATTTATTAGTTAAGAAGTCATCTGTTGTGTAAACGTATCTTACTTTGTAATAATCATTAAAAGATTTATTTACACCATCTTGTTCGCTTCTAGCATTAGGTCTTGCCGTTGGTGTTCTAGCTAATTCTATTTTTTCGTTAGTAATGGTATTTAATTCTTTTTCAAAATCAAAATTTAAATGCTCTCCATCAACAACTTCTTCTTCAATCATTTCCCAATCTTCAGAAATATCCTCACCAAATTCGTGTATAAATTTTTGCAACTTTGTGTTTTCACTTAACTTACAATTACATGATTTCAAGCTAGTTATTTGATCATGAGATTCACATGGCATATAATAGGTCTTGCCGTCTTGTTTATGCTCGTGGTAACCACTACAACCCATTTTTTTCGCTTCTGCTTCAGCTTCTTCTATACTATCAAATAAAGGCAACTCAACACCATCGGTAACCATACTGCCTACTTTGGCTAGATCTTCTCTTACCTCTACATCTTCTTCTAATGGTGGTAACCCTAACTCCTCTCTTATTTCAGATTGAGTCATAACCGCTTTCAAATCTTGGCTTGTAAAGTCTAGAGTAATTGGTTTAAGCTGAACAAAATTTACAGGCATATCCATGTTATTTACTATGAATATTTTTCTAAGAACTTTAACGATTTGATCTTGGAATGGTTTTACTACAGTATTAAGGTAGAAGTTCGCTGCTGAATTAAGCTCGTCAGCGTTGTTTCCAAGCCCTGTGTCGGACTTTATACCCATCAGCATAGGAGATGTGCATCTATGCCCTGAAAGTATGTTCTGCGTCAATAATTCTTGTAGTGCTAAATATTGTTTATCTAAGTCAGATGGACTTATAGAATTAATTTCAGGAACTCTAGTTTTGTCATCACTAAAAGTCAACACAAATTTTCCACTATTTTTTTCTGAACAAAACTTATCGGTAAGACTTTGTTCTATTTGAAATCTCTCTTCTTGTGTTGGTATTCCGTTAGCAAAGCTAATCATGAATGAACCACTAAATCCTGATGAAATATTGTTAAGATGAAACTCAGAAACTCTAGAATCTATTAATGCCCAATTGTTACAACTAACGTAATCAGGCGTGTGGTATACATTCATATTAGGACTGTAAAGACCTGAATACAAAACTTGGTTAGGAGATGTTCTGTCGTTTACGTTAAAAGCAGGTACTCTGTATGGTTTGTGTATTCTAGTGTTAGACCAATCAGATGAAATATAATAAGCGTTTACCTTACCAAATTCATCAGGTTTTTCTGCTCTAATCTTTTCTACAGGTATATGATAGATTTCAGCGATTTGTGTTCTGTCTTTTGACCACACAATATTCAAAGCAAAAGCACCTTGTAGTTTAAAGTCAAAAGCAATTTTTTTAATTACTTCGTGTAAACTTTCTCCTCCGTTGGCTCTATTCATAAAATTTTGAAGCTTAACTCTAGCCTCTGTATCTCTATCTTCTTCATCTTCTATGATTAGGTTTTCACCTGAAATCATTTCTGCCGTAGCGTTTATTATAGCTGCCGAAATACTACTAGAATAGTAAAGGTCTATCAAGAATTGTGGATATAAGTTCTTCCAATCTTCTGTTCCGTATTCTATGTAATCTTTACCTCTTACTTCTTGCACCACAGGTGCGGTGCTTGTTTCTAAATTTATTGATAAAATATTATCTTTCATAATTAGTCTTCTTGTGTCCAATCAGGACTGTCTAAAATTTCCATGATTTGTTCATAGTCATAAGTTGTTTTACCCTCTAAAAAGCTAGGAGTGTTTCCTTCAAATTTTAACAAAGCTAAACTTCTATCGTTGTTATATCTTAAAGTTTCTTCAGATGTTTCTAGCACTTGGTTAAAATCTATGTTCGCTACTTGTTCTGCTAATATTGTTACGTATTTCATTTTAATTGTTTGTTGGTGTTACTGTTGACCATGTTGGTGTATTTACTAAAGTACCATTTTTTGCGTTACCACTACTATCCAAAGCGGTTGTTCCTGAACCTGATTCCAACCTATAATACCCAACTAAACTTGCCATATTAGATATGTCCATAGGGTAAAAGCGTGTAGCAACTGCGTTTGACCTGTTTTGTATAAACTGCATATTTGCTAAACTTAGAGTATTAGTAAACACCGCTACGTTACTTATATATCCTTTGTAGAACCCACCTCCTGTAAGGTTTTGACCTAAGTCAGCTTCTGACATTGTTCCACTAAAAGTTCCTAGACCTGTGGTCGTGGCTTTTAATTGTCCATCTAAATACAATTTCATTTCATCTTCTGATGCATTCCAAGTTGCTCCAATATGATGCCAATTTCCATCACCCTCTATTGCTTCAGTTGTAACTGCGGTTTTGTTAGTTCCTCCTGCTTTGTAAGCAAACCTAAGTTCATTAGATGATGCATGGTAAAGTATATTTACATAGTTATTAGAATCAACTTTAGCTCTGAAGATATTTCCTGTACTTGATACTGTAGATAACTTTGCCCACAATGACACACTTCCTGCTGCTCCACTCATAGATGATGCTACGGCGTCTATTGTAACACTTTCATCTGTACCATTAAATAGTAAAGAAAAAGTGTCAAAGTCTTTTCTATTGGTTTCTAGTGTTGATCCTTGTAGTAATCCTAACATTACAGTATATCTTCATAATAACATAACGCAACACCACTTGTCAAAGTAATTGCAGTAACATTCAAAAAGATAGTTGTTCCTGCAGGTATTGTAGTCTGTAGGTTAGATATTGCACTACCTGTTGCTCCTGTAACATTATTTGCTGATATACTTGATATAACTGATGTTACTGGAAAATGAACTGCGTAATAATTTTTTCCTGTCATAGCGGTTGTTGCTATAACATCGCATCTGTGTTTTCCTAGTTGTTCTCTTAGTAATTCATTATTGTTTTCTATAGGCATAATTCAATTTTTTAATATTTTATTTTATTGTCCGTACCAAATGTAATTCGTTCCTGATGGTTCGGTGTGTTGTGTATATTTTACTTGTTCTGTTCCTGATTTTTCTGATACATTCATCTTTCCTTTTGTTACCAAGCCCTTAACAATTCCATGAGTTGGACCTGCAGGTAAAAGATCATCTTCGGTTACAGGTGCGTTTCCTGCACTTATTGCTACCGCTCCTGTCCATACTACTTCATAAATTTCATATTTCCAAGAACCTGATGGTAAAAAATTAACCCTCCCTGTATATACATCAGGAGTGGCGTTATAATCAAAAACAAATTTAGTATATCTATCTTTAATATCATGGACTGTAGAATAAGCATATTGAACTGATTTGTCTAAATCATTTATGAATTTAACTAAGTGTCTTACCATGCTTGAATCAACTGTGGTGTCTATTCTGTTATCTTCTGTTTGAATAAAAGTAGTCAAATTAGTTTTTGTGATTGCTTGTATCATAGTATATAATAGAAAACATACCTTTTTATTTGCTTATTTACAACAAAAAGGTGACCGAAGCCACCTTAATGTAATGGTAAACGCTAGTTGTCTAGATACGTACAAGCCGTAACACCTTTACCAATATTTAAAGAAAAGAGCAGCCATAAGCTGCCCTCCTCAGAATATATATGAAAACTACAAATTATCTTAAGTAGAAACTACAAACGGAGTTCCCTTATTTGTGAACCCTGAATTATCAAATATAGAAGTAGTATAGTCTTCTAAGAAAGCCATAGGTCTAGACTCCATGCCTGTAAAGGTAAGAGTATAGCCATTACGATCTCCAAATGCTGCTCCTGTATCTGCTGAACCTGTATTTAGGTCTAATCCATTTTCAAATCCTAAACATAAGATTGCATCGTGTCCACTAGTCAATTTTTGATTCAATTCTACTAGCATTCTTACTTTAGTTTGTCCTAATAATTTAATTTGATTTTGATCTTCTTTTGTTAATTTGTTAAGCATAATATTTACAGTTGGTGTGTAAAATATTGTGCCATTTTCTGTAGAGCCTGTAATAGTATCAGTAACAGAAGCAACACCCAAAGGCATTACATACTTGTATATACTTTTACTATTCCAATCAATTGCGTCTATTTCTTGTGGGTTTGAGCCGTCATAAGACCAATCAGTATCTCCAAAATCTGAGTAAACTGAAAAATACACGTTCTTTACACCCCCTGCGATTCTATTACAATCAAGTCCTCTACCTTTCGTTAATGCGGTACATGCCATAATTTTATTTTTTTAAAGGTTAAGAGAGTAAGGGTTTTTACGCCCTTACTTTCAATTTGTTTTATGATTGTCTAACAATGTCAGCTCCTACTCCTGTTTGAACACCTGCTGAATATCTTGCTACTAATCTCATGTTATCTGAACCATCTAACTGAGCCATATCCATCAAAGTAATTCTAGTCATGTCTGATAATAGATCAGTCCCGAAGAATAAGTTAGATTTCTCTGCTGCTATAACTTGGTTATCCGCCATACCTGGACATACTGCAATTTTGTAACCCTCAAATACAGGCTCATAATCACCGTTCATGTTATATGCGTTTACATAACCTAATGTAGACACCGCTGATACATAGTAAGCGTAAGTCTTAGGATTCATGTAAATATGTAAATCTTCTTTTCTTAATATTGGAGAAATATTATCAGCCATATCTTTAGTCAATGTCTGTAAGTTTGCTATAATATTTGCCGCCGTATATGCTGCTGATGCTGAAGACTGAATAACTGTTGCGTCAACACCTGGAAGTAATAAACCTGTTGCAGCACCTAAGAATCCATTGAATTTCCCTGCTACCGCAGTTCCTTCCCAAATGCTCTCTTCTGTTGCTTGTGCTATAATTTCTCCCATGTAAGATATTACATAGTCATCAAAACTTGCAGGAGGTGGTGCACCTGCACCTGCTCTCATTTGAGCTGCTTCCCAAGAATCAAGTAGAGTCTTTTTACAAAGGTCTAAATTGATTTGTAAATTTTTAGGTTCTAAAACCTTTTCAGTAAGGTCTAAATTACCTGCGTCTGTGAAATCACAAGTTGCGTCTGCAACAACCGATGATCCTGCCATACGTTGGATATTAGACTTATACTTAATGTTTTCAATCATTGTTAAAAAATCCAATGAAGTCGCTTCTTTTAAAGCTGCCGATATGTAGAATCCTGCTGCTTTACCTGCGTAATTACTTGTCGTAGTAAATGCCATAATCTTTCTTTTTTATTTGTTATTTATTAATTATTTAAATTATACAAGAATCTTTCTCTTCTTGAAAGTTTATTGTAATCTTTTCTGCTTAATGTTCTTCTTTCTGAGCTGAATTTATTTGTGTTGATTGGGTTGTCAGCAGGAGTTTCTGCTAATTCCGTTTTCAATTTTTTGTTTTCAGCTTTTATTGCTTCAACTTCTTCAGCCGTAAATTCAACAACTTCAGTCGTCTTGATTGTTTTAGGGTTTGTAGATGGTTCTTCAGTTGCTTCTGACATTTCTTCTACATCTCCTGTTTCTCCTATTTCTTTTTTTAGGTCAGCGATAGCGTCTTCAAGGTTTTTAATTCTTTTCTCCATACCTTTCCAATCTGCTACATCAGCTTCCTCATCTTCATAGTTATCGTCTTCATCTTCTTTTTTTAACTCTTCAGCCATATCATCTTCTTTTTCAGTTTCTTTACCCATAACTTCAGAAACAACACCCTCTTCCTCAACTTTTAGATTGATTCCTGTTTCTGTCTTATAAGTTCCTATAGGTAAAGGAATTGTAGTTCCGTCTTCTGTTAATACTGAAATGTCAACTCCGTTTTCTAACTCATCTGATGTAGAAACTAAAATTGTACCGTCTTCGGTTTTAGCTTGCCACCCTAATTTGATTTCATCTTCGTCTTTGTTAAGACCTAATGCTACTAATATTTGTTCTTTTAAATCCATGGTATTCGTTTTTTAATATAATAGAATTAATACTTATTTATTTGATTTTTGATTTTCTTGTAATATTTCGTTTAATGCTTTGAGTATATCTTCGTCAGTTGTTTTTCTAGCTGACATATTTTCCATCTTGTCAGTGAAGTAACCCTCTATGCTTAAACCTTTTAATTCACCCTCTTTGATTTTTTCCCATAATTCGTCATTTTCTATTTTCATCTTAACGAACCAAGTTCCATTCGGAAGATCATAACCATACATCTTTGACTTATCCATATCACCCTCTTTTATCCAACTCTCTATAGTTAGAACTCCAGACACTCTGTCCTGATGCTGATAAGTAGCTTTATGATGGTTATTATGTTTCAAGTATAATTCACTTGCTTTTCTAACTGTTTCAGGGCTAAAGTAAACGTAGTATTCAGAATCCGTTTCAGGATTGTATCTAAATATTTGTTTATTAGGAATCAAAGCAGGTGAAACTATTATTCTCTTATCCTCATCAACTTTGGCTAGAGTTAAATTATTTTTTTCCTTATTGAAGTAAACCATATCTTGCTCAATAGCAGGTGCTGATACTAAACTAATTGCGTCAATAGCAAGTTCCTCATTTTCCTCTGAGATAACTAACTCTACAATCTTTGTTGTTTTTTCGTAGTAATCTTTATTGGCTTCTTCACACTCTTCTATGGTGTCGTATTTACACGCACCTTTCTCTCCCCACTTATATTTTCCATCTTTACATTTTGTACACGGCATAGTATTATATAGATTTTATTAATATTTATTTGATTTTTAAATTGTTGCTCTTCTTCTTATGTTTGCTAATTGGTTTTGGCTATCTGTCATTTCATCAGTTACAACGTAAGCTCTTAATGGCTCAGGTTCTTCACCGCCTGTTAATTCAAAACGTCCTCCCATCATTTCACCTCTTGGTGAGCCTTGTTGAACCATACCACCTGAAGCTCCTCCACCTCCTGGTGCTGCTCCTCCTAGTGGTTCTTTTTCAATCATAGCAACATT
>Ga0208919_1000796_pt1 | contig 19724 bp, 25 predicted proteins | sample 4_EtaG_FD_184076 | JGI IMG/M metagenome (GOLD analysis project Ga0208919, IMG submission 184076) | Marine viral communities from the Subarctic Pacific Ocean - 4_ETSP_OMZ_AT15127 metaG (SPAdes) (version 3) | ecosystem: Environmental > Aquatic > Marine > Oceanic | place: Pacific Ocean | collected...
TTCTTCTGCAGATGCACGTGGATTTAAGTTACCATAATATCTTCTTAAATAACCTTGTAATAACCCTCTATCTCCAGATTGTCTTAATGCTTCAACATCTTCTTGTGCTTTTGCAGTAAGCATACCACCTATAGCCGATGCTCCTGCTATACCTAAAGCTGCTTTACCTCCAAAACTTTCAGGTATTACATTACTAAGAAAACTAGGTAAACCTAAAGTAGCTTTACTTCCTGTTAAACCACCTAAACCAATAAAAGGTTTAGCTCCACCTAACATAGGTGCAAAATTTAAAGCAGCTAAAGCTAACATTGGATTTTTTTTGACAGTGCTTGTAACACCTTTTACAGCTTTTTTAATTCCTTTACCGATAGACTTAACAAAGCTTCCTAATCCGTATAATTGTCTGGGCATTTGTCCTCTAGAAATTGGCATAATCTCCTATCTTATTTTGTTTTTCCAAAAATATCAAGGCTTGGCATAATGACTTTTACATCTCTTCTTATGTCCTTTTCAGGAACTTGTTTAGCCTTCCATTCCTCGTCATTCTTATATACTTCACCTGTTTTTAAGTTACTAATTGTTTCTATTATCTTTTCTGGTTTTAGTTCTATCATTATGTTACTACCTGTCTTGGTTTTACCTCTAATATTGAAGCTACTACATGCAATTCATTAGCTTGAGCAGCTTGTACTTTTAAAGCTTCACTCTCTTCTAATATTAAGGGTTGAGTTAATAATTCTACTGTTGTATTTGATCCAACAGCTTTAGCTTTAAACAAACTAAATATGTTGCTTGATGCATCAACCAAAGTTACATCAATTGTAGTTCCTGATCCTGCATCTTCTGATACCAATATAGACTTAATAACAGCAGTGGTTGCAGATGGCACTGTATATACAGTGGTTAAGTTTGTTGTAGTCAGGTCTGATTTTGCATTTAAAAAAGTATTTGCCATTAGTTTAAAAAGAAGTTTTGTGCTTCTACCTCATCCTTTAAATCTTGTTGAAACGTAGTGTTTAATTTTTCTATTACAGCATCCAAGTCCCTAACTTGTGAGTCAGCGACTTGTTGAGAATATTCTTTACTAGGTCTTGTTAATACTTGAACTATTTTAGCCATTATCTTCTTCCATCCGGTTGTATATCTAATCTAAACGTACCAAGTTTCCAGCTTTGAGATGTTGCTGTATTTGCTATTTTTAAAGACACTGCTCTAGCTCTTGCACGAGTATCTACTTTACTAGTAGATGAGCTAATTGTAAAGGGACCTAATGATGAACTTGCATAACTATCGTTTGGATAATTACGTAATTGTAAAGTTATTTGTGTGTTTCCTGTTTGTGATATAAAGTCAGGTACAAATCTTCTAATTTTCATAATAAACTCACCATCTCCTCTAAATGATGCCATTCCTGTTGATCCACCTAGCGCGGATCTTTGTGCTGTAATATCAAAGTCTCCAGATTCAATATTAGAAGTAATTGCATTAACACCTGTTGCTAATGTTTCATCGGTTCCTTTTTCATGTTCAAAATATGTTGTACAGCCATCAGTATTACCAACTACATCATAAGAAGCATTACTATCTGCATCGTAAGAAGTTGCATGTGGTAAACCAAATACTGATGAGTCTTGCCATGTTCCTCTTGCTAAAGTTCCCGTGGTCCATACAGGTCTTTGTGGACTAGAATCAAAGTAATTATAAGTTACGCATCTATTTATAATTGTAGAACTTTCTGTGCAATAGAACCAAGTTATTTCACCAAACAAATTATTTAAACCTACATTAATTAATTGACCTGCAGTTGTATTTAAATCATTATATACAAAGTCTTCTACTAAACATAATAAAGATTCTAGATTACCAGCGTATTTAAAGAAACCATTTTCTGACATCCAATATGCAGCACCATCAACCTCAATTGCAGCATTCTGTCCAATTAATCCACAGTTTGTACCAACCTGTGCAAAACCAAAAGTAAAAGGTGATCCGACAAAACGCATTGTAAATAATGACGTATCTGTCCAAACATAGATTGCATCCCTACCTCTAACTGCACCCATAATCTTAGATCCATCAGCTAGTCTTTGTGTACCAGCTGTGTTAGTTGCTGTAGGTGTATAAGTATTAATATCTTCTTGATCTGAGAATCTTATAAACATTTCATCTTGTGTTGATGTATCGCCAATGGTTGTTTCTGTTCCAAAGAATACTAAGTGTCTATCAGGTGTAGATACTAACATATCACGTGATGCAGTTGGTGCACCTGATATAATTGTAGCTCTGTTTTGAACAGCATTAGATGCATCAGCGTCCCATTCAAAAACTTCTGCATTATGTATAAGTGCAATAACTTTTGTACCAAAACCATCAATACTCCATAAACCTGGATCAACAACCAAGTCACCAGATGCAGCTTCACCCCATGCAATGTAGTCAGAACTATTTGTAACTGTTGCACCATCAGAGTGTGAAGATCTTGTTGATCCCCTTACCGCTCTTGTAATTCCTGTTAAAGTGTTTCCACTTCTACCTGTATAAGATATCTCTTCATTACCAACTTGTATAAAGTTGGTCCCTGTATCTGGAAACAGAGATCCATCTGTTATTGTAATTGAAGTTCCAGATCCACCTGTACCTGCTGTGTCATCTAACAAAGCACCATTTAAAGTTGTTGTTGCTTCTCCAGATACTGTTCCACCATATTGACCAAGTCCCCAACCAAAACCAGGTAATTGTTCTGCAGGACCAACTGGATAATAATGTTGAACTCTAATGCCACCTGATGTTGTTGCTCCAGAACCTGTCTCTGCTGATGGCATTGTAATTGTTAAAGTTGTAGATGATGGCACAGATGTAACCATAAATGTTTTATCATTAAAATCAGCTGCAACGTAATCAGAGTTTGTAATTGTTGTAAAATTATCTAACAAGATAATATCATTAGCTGTAATTCCATGATCTCCACTAAATGTTATAGTAACTGATGTAGAACCATTCGTTGTAGTAAATGCATTCGTTAATGTGGTTGTAGTTTTGATAGGGTGTATGTCATAGAAAACACCACCTGTGTAAGCGTATAAAATTCTGTTAGTTCCTATGATTGCAAATTTGTTACCTGATTTATTGACTAGATGAAACAAAGCTCTTGCTGCACCAGTCATTTTATCTTCACCCAATTGTGACCAACCACCTATTTTTTCAGGTGTACCATATCTAAACCTCACATTATCACCATCAACCCATTGTCCTTCGGCTGTGGTTTCTGTAATTTGTTTATTAAAACCTGGCTGAAAACCTATCTTTTGTAACATAATAAATCCATGTATACCAAATTTATTACTTAATGAACAGAGTAAAAGCACGGGAGTTGTGGTGTGGTGGAACTCCCGTACCAGTCTAATTTATAGACTATTTTTTAGATATAGTCAACTTCTTACCTTTAAACCAACTTGGTAAACCGAGTAAAGGTCTTTTATCTAATGCATTTTCTTTAGCTGTTTTTGAGTTAGCTTTATTGTAGTGTAAAAATACTTGACCACAATCCTTACCTTTAAACTCATCTCGCCAATGTTCTAAATCACATCCAGAATAAATCAACATATCACCTGGTTTAAGATCTACTTTAATACCTGCTTGACCTTTTTTACCTGTAGGATCAAGATAGATAGGCCATGGATCGCCACCTAAGTTTAATGTGGTAGATATTTCACATGAATATCTATCTTTGTGTCTAGCTAAAACATCTCCGTTTTTATATATTCTTGCATAAGAATAGGTTTCAGATAATTTTAATCCTGTATGTTTTTCCATAACAGGTTTTACTTCTTGCAATAAAGTTTCCATAGCTATATCTGCATAATGAGAATAAGTATTAGGTACTTGTTCATCATTCCATACACCAAATTCAGTTGTAAATGGTGACATATACCTTTGATCAAATAATACTCTTGCAACGTTTCTTTTGTTTAGAAAGTATTTGTATACAAAGTCAGCTAACTCTTTTGAAATAGCTCCTTTTAAAACACTATATTTATTTTTTTTAAACGACATTTAACACTCCTTTTGGTATAGCCTGACAATTCCAATGTATAAACCTAAATGGTTCATAACCCATATCAACAGTATATTGATGAGGTAAGTATGATGGAAAGAATATCATTCTACCTGGTTTAACTTTATAATTTATTTGTGTAGATGCAATGGTTACTTTTGTTTTATCTTTTTCTGGTAAAAGATTCATAACATTGCCTGCTCTAGGATCTTCAAATAAAGGCATTGATGTTGCCTCTGAAGCTTTTAAAAAATAAAATCCTGATATGTGACCATTCCAATGCGTATGTAATGTATGGTGCCCTGCACCTTTTTTAGCGAACTCTTGTACCCATAATTCTGTAGTAAATATTTGATAGGTTGTTAAATCAAAACCCATTTCATTTAATAAGTTATGTGCGGTTGCACCTACATAATTTTGTAATTCTAAAAAATTAGGATCACCGATCAAACTTGTAGAATGAAATACATGACCCATGTCACCTTTATTACCAAACTTTTTATTACGTTTATCAATAGTTGGTTTTAAATTTTTCTTAGATGCTTCAATGTATGGATCTGATGCTTTGTTTAATTTATCAACAAAACTAGGTTCATCAGCCCACCATATAGGTGATGAAAAATATTGTTCTAATTGTAATTGTTTTGGAAAAGCTAATGTTTTTTGTTTTTTAGTTTTTTTCTTTTTCATATTCTTCTTTCATCCTTCCATTAAAACTTAAAGTTATTCTCTCTTTGTCTATCACTTTATCTACAGAATGCAATTCATTTGGTTTAAATAATAATAAATCTCCTTTTTTACCTAAATGTTTTTTTAACATACTTGTAAAATTTAAAGGTGTTTTTGTATTAGTTAAGAATAAAACTCCACATGTATCAAAGTACATATGTGGACTTGTATTAATATGGTCATGCTCAAGAACGTAATCTTTTTCTTTATATATATTTCCCCATATTTCATATATAAAATAGTTTGTTAGATATTTATCTAAAAAGTATTTAATTGAATTTTCTTTTAACAGAGATTTCCAATCTGTTCTTTTTGCTTTTACATTAGTTGTTTCTTTTGATTTTTTAGCTTTCTTTATGTCAGAAATAATTTTATTTAACATTTTAGTATTTTTTATTTTTATTATTTGAAAGGCCATCCTAAATTCCAGATCACCAAACTGTTACGTTCTCCACTTTTAACTGGACACACTCTGTGCCACACAAATGATGGAAATACAACCAAAGATCCTTTAGGTAATATTTCTTTACATTTTTTAATATTGGGTTTTTTATCAGGATCTAAATTTCTAAAATCAAATTCTAACTCACCACCTTTATAATCTTTTGGATCTGATAAAGTTACTGTTACTGATAATTTTCTTATCTTACCATTTGTTGGATCGTTTTGATTTTCTCTCCAATAAGGTTTGTCCCAACTATCACAGTGCCAATCATAGTATTGACCTTTTTTATATTTTGTAAATTGACAAGATTCAGACCAATTCCATTCAAAATTCCAACCTGCACTTTGATTTGCTAGATTAACATAGGGATGTATTTCTTTGTAAATCCATCTATCGTTCATCCAAACAATGTTTGAATCTCTTTTTGTTTTTAAATCTTTTATTTGTTTTTGATTTAATTTTTTACCATGACTATAACCACCAGTGACTGCCATTTGATCTTGAAGTTGTTGACCATATTTTACAATATCATCACATATACGAGAAGGTATGGCTGATTGAAAATACCAATAATAGTTTGCAAGGTTCATATGTCTTTATGAACTTTTTATAACATTTATTTAGTAATAGTCAATGTTCCTGAAACTATGAACTTAGCTATTTTATCTCCGCCAGGGTGACTTGAAGCTGTATTACATCCAGGAGTGACTGCAAAAGTTACTGCACTAGGTGCTCTAACAACAACAATACCTGATCCACCAGCTACTGCAGCAGATGGCTGATGAGATGTTCCACCTGCCCCACCACCAGTATTTGCTGTACCTGCTGTTCCTTGGCCGTCATCTCCTCCTGCTCCTCCACCACCAGCTCCACCACTACCAACTGGTCCACCATCATCACCTTGTGCTCCACCACCACCGCCAGCATAAGAAGTATCAGGTCCTAAAATTGTATTTGGTGCTCCAGCACCTCCGTTACCACTATCACCAGGTGATGCATTTGATCCAGCGGCAGTTGCACCACCTCCTCCACCACCAGCAGATTGTGGTCCGTTTGTTAAAAAAGCATTACCTCCATCTTTACCTTGAGGTGGATCTGTTGGTGGAGTATTACCTGCTCCTCCAGGAACTACATTACCTGGAATAGCGGCTCCAGCACCACCTCCACCAGAACCACCAGCTACACCAATTCTAACACAACCTTGTTCTGAACCACCACCTCCACCTCCAGCGGATGTAATTGTTGAAAAAGTTGAATCTTCACCACTTCCTGCTTGCACAGCGTATTGACCAGCTGATCCACCACCACCGACTGTAATTGTATAAGTTCCTGTTGTTAAACTTGATAAAGCTGATCCTCTAAGTGGACTAGGTCCAAAACCAGAAGCTCTGTAACCTCCAGCTCCTCCACCACCAGATGCTCTAGCACAGGCTTTACCACCACCACCTCCACCACCAACAACTAAATAATTGACATCTACACCTAAAGTGACAGCGCCATCAGGCCATGTACCATTAGATATAGCTTGAAATTGACTTTGCATTGACCACACACCACTTGCTTTGTTTAATTCTTTCACTGCAACAAAACCAGATCCACCTTGACCACCAACTGTACAAAAAACTGATGAGCCTCCGCCACCACCAGAATTAGCAGTTGCATTTGCTATTGTTCCTGGACCTCTCATTCCAGCAGATCCTCCACCTATTCCGCCTGCTCCATCGGCACCGGAGTTAGGAGAAGATCCTCTACCTCCACCACCTCCACCACCTGAGAAATGTCCACAAGCTGTAGGTCCGTTTCCAGAAACATTTGAAATATAAATTGGTTGTGGGGCTGATCCAAAAATAGGTGCTATTGGAGAACCTGCTCCTCCTGCACCACCTCTAGCATTTGGACCGGAAGAAGTTGCGTTAGAGCCAGCAGCTGCTGCTCCACCTCCACCGCCATTACCACAAGCAACTCCACATCCTCCAGGGTTTCCTTCTGGTGGATCAAAACCTCCTACATTACCTGTTCCTTTTGGATTTGTAGAATATGTTCCTCCACCTGAACCTCCTGGCCCAGTAGCAGGTGGATTACCTGTACCACCTCCTGAACTTGTTATGGGTTGAGTTGCACTTCCAAATACTGTATCATTTCCTCTTAAACCACTACCTGGTCCAGATGGACTTGGTGCACCACTTCCTCCACCACCTATTGTAACTGGAATCGTTCCTTCAGCAGTTACTGACTCTAATAATCTAAAACCACCACCTCCACCACCAACACCACCTCCACCACCAACAACTGCAACAGAAACTATTCTTGTTCCTGATTGAAGACAAACATTTCCTGTAGATGTTTTGGCAGTAACAACATCTTTTCCAAAAGAAGCTAAATTCTTTTTTCCAATTATTCCACCGTTTAATGAGCCTGATTTTGATCTAGGCATTTAAGTGTCCTCCTATTCGGACACCCAAGCTGTGCCATTCCAATCGTATTTGGTAGGTGTTTCCGAGTCGTCGTTTGATTTAGTCGCTTCCCAACCTTTAGTGTTGTCAGCGTTGTATTTTGTTTCGTTCCAATAAATTGTGTAATACCACTCTGGTGTTTCTTGACCATCATCTGTAATAGATGGACGAGCGTTTGGTGCTTGCCAATCATCATTATCATCTAGTGACCATGAAGCAAAAGGCTGTGGAGTTAAAAATTTATCTTTTATAGGATCATAAACGTATCCTTTTCCTGCATATTGTTTTCTAAAATTATGATTGTAAGAAGTTTGTTTCCAAATTCCACCTCTAAAAAAATTAACACACCATGTTTCTCCATCTGGATGCATGTCTGAAGGAACACAATCGTTTCCTACAACTACAACTCTTTGTACTACTTGATGTGAATCTGACGTAAATCCTGTAGGATCTGTCATTGCTTTTAATTCTGCAAAATGTGCCATATTTTTACTCCTTAAATATTTTAATATTATTTTAAAATTAACTTATTGTCAACGTTCCAGATACAGTAAATGTAGCTATCTTATCTCCACCTGGGTGAGTTGCGGTTGCGTTTGTGCCAGGACTTACAGATAAAGAAAAAGAACCTGGAACTCTTACAGCCACAAATCCTGGTCCACCAGATTGACCTGATAAATTTGCTCCTTGTCCTCCAGCTCCTCCACCAGAATTAGTTGCTCCATCAGTTGAACTATCATTACCTCTAGCACCACCTTGACCTCCTCCACCAGGAGCGCCCGTTGGATTTGGTTGTGGTGAACTACCTGGAGGATCAGCTCCACCAGCTCCACCACCTGCAAATACTGTTCTTGAAAAAGGTGTACCACCACAGTTAATTAAATTTGGTACTCCTGCTCCACCTTGACCACCTTGTGAAGGACTAGGTCTATCACTACCAGCTCCACCAGCTCCACCACCTCCACTGTTTCCACCATCATTACCTTGAGGTGGATCTGTTGGTGGAGTATTACCTGATCCACCATCTCCAGCACCTGATCCACCATCTTTAGGACTATCAGCAGTTCCACCTCCAGCAGATGTAATACTATCAAATGTTGAACTTTCACCTTGTGAACCTTTAGATCCACCACCACCGACTGTAACTGTATAATCTCCTGTATAAAGTTCTAAAGCTGAGCCTTGTAAAGGTGAAGGACCAAATCCTGATGCCCTATAACCTCCAGCACCTCCTCCTGCTGATGTATCAGAAAAACTTCTTGAACCACCACCTCCTGCTACCACTAAATAATTTACTGTAACATTAGGTCTTTTAACCCATGTTCCATCTTTTATAGCATCAAGTTGTTCGGACATTGACCAAACTCCTGACGCTTTATTTAATTCTTTCATTGCAAAAAAACCTGGTCCACCTGCAGCACCTTTTGATGTTGGTCCACCTGCGCCAGCACCACCACCGCCACCACCTGTGTTAGTTCCTCCTGCAGTTCCTGTGCCTGGACTAGCACCAGCTCCAGCGCCAGCTCCTCCACCACCAGCTCCTCCAGCTCCTCCTGGTCCACCAGAATTATTACCACCACCGCCGCCACCACCGACTGCAGATATGGGTGATCCTGGATATATAGATGAAATTGTTAAACCTGCTCCTCCAGCTCCTGCTGTGTTTGGCGCAGCTGTGTCACCACCTGCTGCACTTTTACCACCGCCTCCAGCTCCAGTATCTGCTGGCACGGGACTGACGACATCACCACCAGGGTTACCTTGACATGCAGTTCCTGCTCCGCCTGAACTTCCAGAACCTTCACCACCACCACCAGATCCACCTGCGTTTCCTGATTGATTTTTTCCACCGCCACCACCAAAGACTGCTGTATAAGTTGTGGAACCAACTACTAAAGTTGAGGGATTTCCATCATTACCTTCATTACATGCAGGAGTTTCGCCACCACCACCTCCAATAACTAAAGCTCCTAAAGGTGATCCACCTGATACAGGAATTTCTTGACATATGACACCACCGGCACCACCACCGCCACCGCCATCTCCACCACCAGCACCACCACCAGCTACTAATAATACTCGAGCTAGTCTAGTTCCTGGTTGAGTTGTAAGTGCACTAGGTGACGTGCTTGCAGTTTTAGTTGTAACTTTACATTTTCCAAAAGACGTTAAGTTTGTTGGTCCTATTATTCCGCCATTTGCCATAGCCTATAAAACCTCCTACGCGTCGTCTAACACTTCATATGATATGAATAAGTCTAGATCCGAAGCAGCACTTGCTCCGCCTTTTAATATATCACCTTCCATAAGATAGATAGGTGTATCCAGTATAACTAACGTTGCGTCAGCTGGAACTGAAACTGTTTTTGCTAAATAAACTGTTGCGTCAGCACCTGTTGGTGTAATTCCTGAAGCACCTGCAGTTGTTAAACCATCAACAAATAAATCTAAATCTGCTGCGTTTGTGCCATCGACATTAGCAACTGTAATTCTGTTTATTTTTAAAATTTTGTCTGAGTCTACTGTTAATAAAGTAGCTGTAGTAGTAGCGGATAAATTAAATCCGAGATTACCACCTACAATCGATGTTACATTTACTATATTTGGGTTTGCCATAATTTACTCCTTTTAACCGAAAACGATTGCCATTGCAATAGCTTTTCCTGTTGTAATTCCTGCAGTAGAAAACGACAGGGCGCCTGAGCCATCTGTTACTAAAGCTTGTCCACTACTACCATCTGCTGTAGGTAAAGTAAACGATAAATTAGAGCCTATTGTGCCGGCTTTTAGCTCAATATAATTAGACCCATCATCTGTATCTTCATTAAATCTAAGTGTAGCAGCTCTTGTAGAATTACCTACAAGATTAACAACACCACTTCCATTTGGATTTAAATCAATATTTGCATTTGAAGTAGTAACAATGTCACTACCATTCATATCAAGATTACCACCTAATTGTGGAGTCGTATCATCAACAACAGCAGAAATTCCTGTTCCGATTGCAAGAGTTTTTATATTTGGATTTGTACCATCATCAGCTGCAGCGAAAACTATTTTATCACCTTTATCTGATGCTGAAAAAGTAAATGTAGATCCTGAACCAGTTGCATATTTAAATTGAACTGTGTGAGATCCTGAAGTTGAATTTCTTAAAATGTAAAAAGTTTCTACATCATTTGGAATTGTAACAATTTGATTTCCTGAAATTGTACCTGTGAACTCAATCATTCTTCTTTGAGCTGTACCAGTAGTAGCACCATCGACCACTGTTAGTGCTGTAGTTTGTGCACCACCAGCAATTGATACTTGTGCAAAACCACCAGTTAATTCTGCGATTAGACTTAAATTATTATTAGTTTTAGTTCCCCATGTACCGGCATTTTCACCAGTTGCCATTAGTTCAACACCAAGAGGTGTATATGTTGATGCCATAAATTTATCTCCTATGCGACGTCACTATAACTTGTATTTGATCCAGTTGCAACATCAGAAATCGAACTGTTCGATCCTGTTGAAGCATCACTATACGATGTATTGCTTCCAGTGTCAACTGCTGCAATGCTTGAATTGCTACCTGTAGAAACATTGCTATAAGAAGTATTTGACCCTGTATCTATAGGGGCAAATCCTTGTATTCCAATAAGTCCTGTACTTGATGTAATTTGATCTAAATTTAAACCTTGAACTACATCCGCAACGGTAAAAGAACCTGTGGCTGTGGTAGCTGCTTGACCAGTTAACCCCATAACATCGGCAGGTGCTATAGATCCTACAGTTAAAGTTGCAGAAACACCAGTAACATTTATAAGTTCTACGCTTCCGATTTCTATAGAGCCAACACTTGTTGTTGCAGAAACACCTGTTATTTCTGCTGGACCAAATTCTAAACCTACAGATCCTATAGCTGATGTAGAAGATACTCCGGATACTGCACCAGCTGGACCAAACTCTAAACCTAAAGCTCCTTGACTTGATGTAGCTGATACACCTTCAACACTAATAGTTGGACTTAATACAACGGTAGGACTTCCAATACTTGTTGTAGCCTCTTGACCTGATAGTTCATATGTAAACTGTAATGTAGGAGATCCAATGCTAGAAGTTAATTGTTGACCTACTAAACCTATAACTTGATTTGGCGATTCACCCCAACTTAAATCACCCCATTCATCTCTACCCCAACCAACTAAAGTTCCTGTATAAGATAATGTAGGTGTTGCAAAAGTTGCTTCTTGACCTGTTGGAACCACAATTTCTTCTAAAGCAACACTAACACTGCCATGTCTAGATTGTATAAAATCACTTGAACCAGCTCCAATTGATATTGTATATGCAACTTCTGTTGTTAAAGAGCCCGTGGATGAAGTAGCTGATTGACCAGATAATTCATAACTTACTTTAGTTACTAAAGAACCAACAGAAGATGTTGCTTCTTGACCTGTTAAAGTTCCTGAAAAATCTACTTGTACTGAAGAGGAACCAAGAGAAGATGTTATTTCTTGATCTGTAATAGTTGGAGTAGAATCTAATCGTATTGAAGAAGATCCAAGACTTGTTGTTGCAGATTGACCATCGAGTGTAATTGTTTGATCAGAAAGATCTCCCCAACCACCTTCACCACTCCAGGCTTGTGCACCCCAACCTGTTTTTAAAGTTGTAGCACTATTCCAATTAGCCTGTCCCCAGGTTAATCGGCCCCATCCTGAAGTAACGTCGGGCACTTGACCCTCCTTACGCTATACGAATGATTGCGTTACTTGCGTCTGCTGTTGGAAATTGAATTGTGAATGTTCCAGAAGAAACTGTTTTATCACCACCAAAAGCGATGACAGCAACAGCTTTGTCAGATTGTGTATCATTGTAAATTAAACAACCATTAGCTGTAAAAGAAGCAGAAGTAAAACTTACGTCTGCAAAATCACAAACCGCAGTTGAACCATCTAAAGTTGGAGTAACACTTGTTAAAGTTGCTCCTCCTGCAGAGTATGCAGATCCTGATGTATTTGATATTTCGTTTGATGTTGAATAAGCAGTTGTGCTTGCACCTAAAGATGCAGAACTTGTGTACAAAGCTATCTTAAAAGTATTACCACTAGACGCAGTAAAATTATGTGTTCCAACTAAAATCTCTTGTTTAAAGCTGTTACAAATTGCCGATGATATTGCCATAATTTATCTCCTACTGTTTTGCTGAAGGTATAGGTATACGTACAGTTCCGTCTGTGTAGTCGTCTCTTTTACGTCTACCGAGTTGTTCTGCAGCAAACTTCTCTACTTCTTGTTTATACTTATTTTCGTATAGTGTCAACATATCTATAGGTCCTTTTAAAAACCCATATGCCTCCACAAGACATGCATATAATAAGCCATTTGGAAAGTACAGACTTATATAAGTTGTTGTATTTGAGCTAGATAATCCATCAGGAATAGCTTCATAATGAATTTTAAATTTATAAGTAGCATCTGGAACAGGGGCTAAAGCTAATCTACCTGACGTAGTATCACTTACACCTGTTGCACCACCAAACATAGCGTAGTATTTTGGTTTTCCTCTTTTTGTAGACTCTGTTGATGGTACATATTCTTGTAAATATGACATATCTTTTTTTTCTAAAAAGGTGTTTGCACCTGTAGTAGCTGATGTAGAATCATATACTTGAATACTTTTTACAAATAAAGTTTTAGCAGGAACATTTATTGTTTCTTGTCCAACTACCAAACTACCAATTGATTCTTTTTTATAAGCATCGATTGGTACATCTCTTAATATTCTAAATTCTGAATCTTCAATAATTCTATTAACAATAGCTGCAGTTAATACATTAGCATCTACTTCCGTGTAGTTTCTAATATCAGTTACTAAATTATCGTAAGTAAATCCTGCCATTATGCTTGCTGTGTTACAGGTCCTGCTGTAACAAAGTCTCCTCCTGATTTTTCTGTTACTGTAGCACTAGAGCCACAGTTAAATACATAAGTATTAGTTGTTACACTACTTATACTAAATCCTGAACTATTTTCAAATACTGTAAATGCTAGTCCTCCAGGACTTCCATCTACATTTCTAAATCTAACAGTGTCACTATTTGATCGACCGTGATTTGGTTCTGTCACTGTAACATTTGCAGATCCACTTGTTAAACTAAATGGATTGCTTGGTAATAAATTTTGTGTTGCTGGCTCTGTTCTAGCTGGTCTTGCATTAGATAATCCTTCAGGATCTCCTGAAAATCTAGTTGGCTCTAATTGTGGTTGTTTAGCCTCAAACTCTGAAACATGCACCAAAGAACCATTCCATTCTCTTACCATTTCGTTGTATGGAAAAGCCATTCCTGATCTATCTGATATTGCTTGTGCGTATTTTCCTCTAGATAATTTAGACATTTGGATAATAAGTTTTAGGTGTTATGTAAGAACTTGAAGAAGAACCATCTTCTTGTAATGCTCTATTTAATTCATCTTCGTACAAAAGTTTCATTTGTTGAACGAGTTGTGGATTAAATTTTTGTGATAAATAATATGCTAATCCAGAAACCATACATGGTACAAATCTATATGGTACGTCTGTTGCATTCGTATAATCACCTACGTCTTGAATTCTTTTTACATAATAGTAATTTATAAATTTACCTGCTTGATCAGAACCAGGAGTTAAGTACAAAGTAATTGTAACTTTATCAATAAATCTCTGTACAAAATACTGAGTAGGTTGTCCTGTGGATGTTTTATTAGATAATGCTTGATAACTAGATCTATTTATTTTTGTTAAAGGTGTGTCAACGTTTGAATTTCTAAAAGAAGCTTCCAATACATCGTCCACTCCATAAACAGCTGTGGCATCAGATGTGCCATCACCTGTTGATCTAAACATTGTGTATACTGCTTGATCAGCAACTAAAGTAATATTATTGTTTGCAACTTCCCAATAATGAAGTCCTCTATTTGCCCATTCTTGAAACATTATATTTAATGAACGTCTTGCACTACGTAACTGATTACCAGATACGCCTTGAAAACCTATTCGTTCATAAGCATCTTCTATGATTTCATCTATAGAAAAATTTTTATCAAATACAACTGTTCCAGAGGTAGTGTTAGCCATTTAACCTCCTACTTATCAATCAATAATGTTGCGCCTACTAAATTAGCAATTGCAGAAACTTTCATTCCACCTGGAAATAAAATTCCATCTTCAGGTATGTTAAATGAAAAAACATCACCTTCAGGACAATCTCCTTGAAATAAAGTTGTGCTATCAGTGTTGTCTTGCAAAGTTATTGATCCAGCTCCAGATCCATCAGAAGCTAAAATCATTCCTCTTAATCTTGTTCTGCCAGCAAAAACTGCTCCTGTCGCTGAAACTCTAACTGCTTTTACGTCACCCTTCATAATTTTTGTTCTCCTTAAAATTATGTGGGGCCGAAGCCCCACATTAATTAATTATTACGATGCAAATGCGAATACACCAGTAACTTGAGTTGTTTCTCTAGCTAATGATGTTGCAATGTGCCACGTGCCTGTTTCATAACAAATGAAAGCAATCTGTCCACCAACAGTCAACAAATTTGTTGTTGCGTTAGCTGGTGTAAAAGTTAATTTAGTTTCACCTGCTGCTGAAGTATCAAAAGTTACTTCACTTGAACCTCTTGATTCAATTACAGAACCAGTTGCCCAAACATCAGAACCTGCTGCATCAAAAGTTAATACTGCTGTTCCACCAGTTGTGTCAATCGCTTGCGCATAAACTACAACTGTTCCTGCTGTTGCTGCAGGTAATGTACAAGTTGCAGCTGCTGCACCTGTGTAGTTAACTATAGAAATAGTGTCTGCTGCTAGTGTAATACTAGTAGCTGTTGCTACATCTGATACCGATAAACCAGTTAAGTCAGGCATACCTGAACTCATTCTAGTTGTGATTGCTCCCGTAGTAGCATTTTTAGTTGCTACTTGGAAACCTTTTTCCGAACGTACCGGTCCGTTAAACGTTGTTGAAGCCATAATTGTATCCTCCTAGTTTTCCGAACATAGTCTCTAGGCCGTCCACTATACGGGTCTATGTTCTAATTAATTGTATAGTGAGTTTTTTATATACTAGTTTTTAGTAGAGTGCAAGAGAGCCTGTAATGTGGAGTGATTTTTTTCCAACGATGTAGCTTTTTATTAAGTAGCTACAGAAACTTGTGGAGCAATGGCATCAACTTTATTCTGCAAATGAGCTTGTTTGGCCTCTGCAGCTTTTATATGTTGAACGATCTTTCTGACTTGGTCATCGATCCTTACCATATTGAGAGTATATCTACCCTCGTTAAGATGCTCTTGCTTCCATTTCAGGTCCAGGGTTTCCTTCTCTTTGTAGAGATCCTGGATGTGCGTTTGCATCGTCATTTATAACCTCCTCATAGGTTATTCTATATCTGTCTGAAGCATATACATTTGCTCCGACATATTCCCATTTTATATCATTTACTCCTAGTTTGTCAACTATAGCTTGTTCAAGGGAAATAGGGTCATCGTTAGATAACACTTCAAATTTTGCGTAGTGATCGTATGCGTTTATTGTAACTATAAATTTTTTCATGGTTTTTCTTTCTATTTTGTAATTGTGGCGGAACAATGTCCCGCCACAAAAATTTAGATATTAAGCACCTGGTGATGCAAAGATACCTCTGAAGTCAGACACGCCGAAGCTGTATCTTTCTCTAGCTTTGTATCTTACGTTACCAGTATCAAAGTCACCTTCCATTGCAGTTTTGATAGGTGATCTTTCGAAATACTTCATGCCGTTAGGTACATCAGTAATGATGTAGAACGCATCTGTGTCAGTTAAAAAGTTATTAACTCTGTAACCTTGTGGGATCATACCCATAGACACGATTGCATTTACATCGTTATCTGCTGTTCCAACTCTACCTTGAGATTTCATTAATCTCTCAGCTGTGAACTGAAGCTCAGAAGGGATAATCATTTTAACACCTCTTGCAGCAATTTTCAGACCTCTTTCGTCTGTCATTGCAGCGATGTCAATTAATGACTGCTCTAATGAAGTTTCGTTCAAGTCAGCCGCTGTACTTAATGTATTAGATACAGTTCCAGAAACAGTCGGGTGAGATGTGTTAAATAAACTAACACCATCACCTGAAGTAAAGCTTCCAGATGGTAGACCGTTAATCAGTGGATTAACAGATTTGACTTGTTTAGTATTCGCCATAGATCTAGCTAATGCTTTTGTATATCTACTAGCAAGTCTGTCATACAAGTTATCCTCAATAGCTTCTTCAGTTATTGCAAAAGCAAGAGCTACAGTTTCGTGGCTGTATCTCGCAGTGTAAGTTTCTTGAGCATTGTCAAAAACAACTCCACTACCTTCTGGTTTAACTTGAGCTTGAGCAAAACCTGATAACATAACTTCTTCTTCAAACGCTCTGTCTGAAGATTCAGTAGTGTATATTTCAGCATGCTGATTCTCATAACGTTTATATTCAAGGCCGAATAGTGCATTCAACCCTGGTTCTAGTTCTTTGACTAGTTGTCCTCTACTTATCGCCATAGTTTTATACTCCTATTCTATTATACGCCCGCTTCTTGTTTCAAGAAGTGTTCGTTAATTGTAACAACGAAGTTTACATTTGCAGAACCGATTTCATTGTTATCTGGATCTTTTGAAACACCAATTATTTTTAATTGGCCATCAGAAGTCGCTAGATCACCATTATCTAGTTCTACTTTTGAAACGTAATCAGGTGAACTTCCTGCTGTGTACTCAATATCAGCTACATTACCAATATCAGTTTGCTCAGAAGCGCCTGCGTTGTTTGTTTGTACTTCAAACCTTTCATACGGGTCATCAGATATGAATCCAACAATGTCTGTTGCAGTGTTAGATGCATCTAAATGATTCGCATAAGTAGGCTTGCTTGTTGAAGCGTCAGTGAAGAAAATTCCTCCAAGCGATCCTAATAGTACATTACCAGCTGCTGCTACTTGAACTTCTCCAGTTGACGCCATTTTTACTGGGTCATTGAAGTAAATCGCTGTAGAACTTGCTGCGATGCTATATTCGGATAAACCTTGAGAATCTCTATTCTGACCAACTTTTCCGATCGGTTTTAAACCGAACGCTGCGTCTTTATTTGCCATAGTTGTGTCCTCCTTATAGACATTTTTAGTTTATCCTTTGATGGTTAAGAATTCTTTTTAGGATTTCTTTGAGCCACCGAAGGTTACACGTGACTGTCTATCAATATTGATAGGCATGTCGGGGTGCTGTTCCTTCATGAGATCAGAATCAACCGCTTTAACTTTGTCATCATGCATTTTTGCATAATACTCAGAACGCGATTTTGCGATCTCAACCGGTACCCTTGCCAGCACAAGGCCACCAACTCCGATCACTCCCTTGTATTTACCATCTTCAACAACTGGGTAGTCTGAGTCAGGATATTCATCTGATCTTACTAATTCATATCCAGATCTTAATCGACCTTGAATATTCTTAGAGTCATTGAATCCTAATGATTCAGCCCGTAGCCATCTGTGTTGAAATCCTGTTGGCGCAGGGGGTGCATCTAAAGATGACGGTGGAGTCCAGACTTTTGGTTTAGAAGTTTTCTCTCTAGTCTGACTCGCACGAGAAGTTCTTTTATCGTTTTCCATATGCTATACCTCCTTCGTGATTTTTAATTGTTTCGCATATTCTTCAAGTGGCACTCCTAATTTTTTAGCGATTGCTACCTGTGATGAAGTGAGTCTCACAGTGTTTTTGCGACCAGTATTTGTGCTTCGCTTCGCTGAAGCTACTTGTTGCACCGGTTTGGCCGTATTTTCTCCCGTATCAGTATTATTACCGAATTTTTGTGGGAATTCAAGTCTTATTCTTTTATCTATTTCAGAATAATACTCATCACTCTGTGGATCATAACCTTCGTCCTCTGTAAGTTTCTTATGTAGATCAAAAGCAGTATAAGTCATGGCTGTATCTTGTCCAAACCATGTATTTTTAGCTGCCCATTGCTCAGCTTTGGGATCAGGTGATCCTTGAGAAGCTGTCTGTCTATTAAGATTTACTTCGGGTTTTGGTTGTGCTTCTTTTTGTTTTTTGAACTCTTCTTGAGCGACTTTCGTCTCAGCAAGTTTAGCTTTTTTATAACCAAGTTCAGATATAGCAGTTAAAGCTTCTGCTTCAGCCGTTAAGTCTTGTGCTTCTCTAGCTGCTGCAAGTTTAGCTTGTGCTGCTTGTACTCCTGATACAATACTCTCTTCTGTAGATTGTAAGTATCCTGGTTCAAGTTTAGAGATTTTAGCTTCGGCTTCTTCTCTTAGCTTAATTTGCGCTTTTGCAAAATCAGCAGCCTCTTCTTTTTGTCTCTCAGCTTCTCTCCATTTCTTGGTTAATTTAGCTATTCTTCTTTGTACTCCTTCAGAGTATTCTTTTAATTCGTCTTTCTTTTCTTCTGTCGATTCTTTCTCTTCAAGTTTTGTTTCTCTTTCATTTTCAAAAGTCTTATCCTCCGCAACGGGCTCCACTGGTTCAGGACTGCTCGTCTCAGTTGATTCAACTGGTGTTGTGTCAGTAGACTCCTCTTGGTTTATTAATACCTCAGTATCAGGACCAGACGTGTCTATGTCAACAGTTTTTTCTTCTTGCATAGTGTTCTCCTTCCTATGTTAATATTGATGAAGTATATCTTCAGGGTTATCGATTGTAGCTAATACTTCATCATCATTTAGCAATCTAACTTCACCCCCGTCAATTTGTATTCGTGATCCTGCATAACGTGCAAAGATCACCCAATCACCCTTCTTGCACCAAGGACCTTCTGGAAATTTTTCTTTATCATAACAGTGTGGACCCATAGCAAGTACAAGACCACAAGTAGAACCTACTTGTTGTCTCTCAAGTGTATCTTGTCCAAGAAATAATCCACCTTTAGTTTTTTCTGGCATTTTAAATGGCAGAACAACTAATCTCCATCCGGTTGGTTGTGGTAATTTATTTGATTCTTTTGTTTTTAAACGTTCATAACCATCAACTTCTTTTTGA
>Ga0208919_1000799_pt1 | contig 19664 bp, 28 predicted proteins | sample 4_EtaG_FD_184076 | JGI IMG/M metagenome (GOLD analysis project Ga0208919, IMG submission 184076) | Marine viral communities from the Subarctic Pacific Ocean - 4_ETSP_OMZ_AT15127 metaG (SPAdes) (version 3) | ecosystem: Environmental > Aquatic > Marine > Oceanic | place: Pacific Ocean | collected...
GTTTGCTCTTAAGTACTTACCCTGTATCAGCCTTGACGAAACGTGCTTATCCGACCCGTTTTGAGTAGCCCAGTTATCAATAGCAAAATCGACGGGAAAAGTGGTTCTCCATTTTGGCTCTTTGCTATCTGAGTTGTCAGCTTCATCTACAGCAAACAAATCAGTAGCCGCAAACTCTGATGCTGGCTTGTGGGGTCTGCGGATTGCTACATACATATAGTCGTAGCCAGAGCCTACGGAATTTAAGTCATTTCCGCTTTCATTTATAAACCCAAAGCCGTTTGGTCTTGGCCCGATACGCCCTGCTGTAGAGCTTGACTCCGTATTACTTGTATTGGGTTGCAATGATGTACTGTCTGCACTGTTGTCAACTATAAAGCCGCGCATCATGTCGACGATTACCCAGTTTGCGGTATTATCAATATTTTTAATCAACACCCACTGAGGCTCAAACCCAACATCAATATCTTGAGTTCCATCATTACCCGTGTAGCTACCACACTTAATAATGGCTTCGTCAGAATCTTGCCCGTATTCTGCTTCGTTATGACCAAATAGGTACGCCACATAGGTGTAGCCACTTTGATTACACTCTGCATTGTTATCAACATAGAAGTGTGTCGATGTAGGGTTTTGATCGCCCCACCTGTCTTGTGTCCATGCTGAATTGGTCATGTTTAAACGCAACAGCTTTGTGTACCCAAGCGAACGATGGTAAACAATCCAATTGTCAGCATGAGACGTTACTTTTAACAAGATCATGCCCGGAACAGAACCAAGGTTATGAGCTATAGCCCTATTGTCTGTCCCATCGCCCGTATAAGTAACAACGTCAAAAAACTTTTCTTGCTTGCGAAATGACCAAGCCACGTAATCTTTGTTATTTGTATTTGTCTGCCCGTATGTGTACGAAAGACTAAAACCATTGCTATTGAATGAGCTTAGGTCTGAGTTAGACGCCTGTGCCGAATTTAATGCAGAGTAAAGTACTTTTGATTGACCTCTAACGGTGTCGTATATTGCTGGATACTCTGCCACATCACGGCCTTTCAGCCAGACCATGCCGCCCTCTCCGCTTAAATCAAGGCCGTTTACAATGCTTTGGGTGCTTCCGTTGCCTTTATAAAGAAACGTGGAAAACAAATCATCAACATAAACAGCCTCACCAGCGTTGCCAGCGGCGGCTTGTAATAGCTTAGTGCCTACACTCATCCCAGTGCTTGCCCAGCAACAAAGCCGTAATAGGTTGTGCCACCATCAATCGTGAAAAACACAAACACATCTACACCATTGTTTGTTGCAGTCAGGGTAGGCGCTGTAGCCGCAGGCCAATCGACACTTCCCGGCCATGTGATCGTTCTGGCACTGCTGTCCTGTATCACTTTCAGCACAAACGATGAAGCCCTGCCTGCGGCGGCTGGGTTGCTAAAGGTGTAGGTGACGTTTTCTGTCAGGTCATGCTCAAACAGGTTTCCGTCACGCAGGTTAATGGTGGCGGCATTAGAGCTAGATGTGACGGTTGTGACCTCTTCGATTGTGCCGTTATCAAAGCTAACCACACCGTTTGCATCTGCTGTCACAGCCTTGCTTGCCTGCGTCAGACCCAAGGTAGTAATGTCGAGATAGTTGATCTCTGTGGTGGTTGCAGTCACCCCATCCAAAATGTTGATTTCAGAGGCTGTTGCAGTAACACCATCAAGGATGTTGATTTCAGAAGCTGTTGCAGTAATGCCGGGAAGCGAGCTTGTGAACGCCAGCTTGCCGCTGCCGTCTGTTTTGAGAAGCTGGCCGTCTGACCCGTCACCGTTAGGAAGCTCCAGGCTGTAAGTAGCAGAGGCGCTGTGAGGTGGCCCCTTTAGGGTTACACCGTGGCTGTTTGACTCGCAATTAAACCGGATCGCACCGGCATTGGTATTGCCGTATAGCTCTGTAAAGCCCGTCCCTGCTGGAAATAGCTGTATGTTTCCGTTGGTGTTTGTGGACTTGATCGCGTTAGTGTCGAACTGCAGGTTCTCAATCGACACCACACCGTTGGCGTCTTCAACCACCGCCTTGTCGGCTGGAAACGCGCAAAATATAACCTTGCTTCCTGCTGACAAGCTAACAGCAGAGCCGCTGTTGGAGCTTGCAAGCACCGTAGTTCTGGCAATTGTATTACCGCTGCTGACGTATGTTCCCAGCCCCACCTCAAAGTCAGAGTTGTTGCTGTCTACAATCGCGTAGTAAGTCGTGTCACTGTCTGACAGAACAGAAGAAAACGTGACAAAGTTGCTGACCGCGCCGCCCAAGGCCACGTTGCCCGTGCCGGTGGTCGTTGTTGTCTCTTTTACTCTGTCCTTAATTATCAAGGCCATAACGTGTACCTTTAGGCTTCAGGGTCTATCCAATCTGGGTCTTGAACCCATTTAGGATCGGCGGCAGGGTCATAGGTGTATCGGTTGCCTTTCCAGTTAGAAGGCGCATCCGTCACGTTCTCAGTAAGCGTGGCATTGCCAGAATGAAGATCACCAATGTAAAAGTCAGGATCAGACGGATCGCCAATAGTTATATTGTCCGCTCCCATTGCCACAGCCTTGCTATCTTCAAACAGGTACTTGGACAGCTTGGTTGAGTTTTCAGTAATGGTTTTCATTGATTATGGCCTTGTTACGCTATCTTAATTTGTGTGGCAGACAGGGCTATGCCTACTTTCTGAGAGGGGAATGACGCTGTGGTGCTACTTGAATCCACATGGTTTGCGTTGCCGTTGGTGGCGCTTAAAGTCCCATCATCCTGAACGTAATAAGTTGCTCCGGGGAACAGACCAGACTGAGCATCATCAACTGCGCCCGAAATCTGTATTGTGGCAGTGTCTCCGTCAGAATACGCACCATTTGCAAACCCTACAAAATTCTGCCCACTAACATCTGTTCTTTTGGGGTTATAGACTGCGCCGTAGCCCTTTCCGTCATCGCCTCCTCCTGAGTTATTAGCCCAGCCGACAATCAATTGTTGCGTGTCTGGGTCATAACAAGCGCCTATATGCTCTACAGCATAGCTAACTAAAAGTTTTAGGGTGCTTGCAACAAAAGAGCCATCGGCCCCCGTTGGATAGGAATTATCTACATCATTAGCTGTGTTGGGGTAAACAACCAAGGGTCTGATACCTAGTTGTGCATTGTTTCTTGAAGAAAACACTACAAACTGATGCGCGGCTTGGTGATAAACAACCTCAACATAGGTGCTGTCGGTATTTTCAAACTCTATGCCGTATTCGTTGTTTGCGTAACTTGGCATGGCAATATCACTATCGTCTTTAGTAAGTCTAAATATTGACGCATAGCCGTCATTGTCGCTTTCTCCTTGAGACGCAACACAAAAAAGCCCTGTATCGGGGGCATAAGCAATGGATATATAGCGGGCGTTACCAACAGTACCTCTGGTTTTGTCTTTCATACCTTGGAACTGGTCAGAAAAAGTTATTGTCGTTCCATCTAGCTTACCGCCCCTTATGGCTCCAGAACCTCCACTGCCGTTCTGGTATGCCACCACAAACTGACCGCTGTTATGATCGAACGCGGCCCTGCTGTAATTCGTATTTGCACTGTTGTATACAACTTTTGTTCCAGCACTAGGGGTTGTGCCGCTAATCGTTATTGGGACAGCAGAGCCATAAGCACTGTTTGTGTTGTCCTTGAACAAAACAACGCATTTTTGTTGCTGTGGAGAATAAGCAACACCAAACTCTTCTGTACCACCAGAGTTAATTGTTACCGCGCTACCCCATGATGTAGAGGTTCCAGAAACAGTGCCTACAATCACGAAGCCTTCAGAGGACGAGGCAAAAGCAACTACAATTTTTCCTGCGGCCTCGTCAAATGCCGCGTGAAAATTTCTGTCGCCAGCGGCCATTGAAGAAGAATAAGCAATGACATTACTTCCCCATGAAATCGACGTTCCACTTACGGTTCCAACTTTGGCGTTCAAAGTACTGGAATTTGAACCATCGTCATATATTGCAACGACCTTGTTGTTAGTCGTGTCATACACAAAAACTATGTTGTCTGTGTCTGCGGCAGAACCACCATAGCCCGTTGAAAAATTAGCTGAAGACCCAGTTGCTTCTGCGGCAACAACCGGCTTTTTAACCTTCCCTTCAGGCGTCAATACAACCGGATCGCCATCTGCAAGCGATCCATCTGCTGTTGCTGTAAAACTGGGAGATGCGTCTACAGTGGCAAAGCTAAGGTTTCCCGAGCCGTCAGTTTTAAGTAGCTGATTGGCACTGCCATCGGCAGACGGCAGGGTAAAAGTAAAGCTAGACCCCACGGTGGCTGGAGCTTGCAATGCAACGTACTGACCGCCAGAGGCATCCTGTAGCCGCAGGTCACCCTGACCTGTCAGGTCTACCTGAGTGGCTGTCACAGGGCCAGTAAAAGATGTTGCAGTTACACCACCGCTAACAGACACATTACCCGAGGCGTCCCTGTTTACAGATTTATCCGCAGGGTAGGTCAAGAACACATCTTTTGTTCCCGCACTGAAGTTCACGGCATTATTGCTATTGGAACTAGCAAGAACCGTGGTGCGGGTTATCGTGTTACCGCTGCTTGCATAAGTTCCCAGGCCAACCTCAAAAGCGAGGTTGGTGTCATCAATGATGGCGTAGTAAGTGGTATCCGCATCCGACAGGACAGACGAAAAGGTGCGGAAGTTGGGTTCTGCACCCCCGAGTGAAATCGCGCCTGTACCTGTCGATGTGGTGGTTTCTTTTACGCGATCAGCAACGACCAAGGCCATGATTATGCAATCCGAATAATAGCGTTAGATGCGTCAGCAGTTGGGAACACGATGGTAAAGTCACCAGAGCTTGATGACTTGTCAGCGCCAAAATCCAATACAAGCACGGTGTTCGTAGTTCCGCTGCCACTACCTGCCGTGGTGTTATAAATTAGGGCTCCACGCGCCGTCAGTGTGCTGCTGGAGAACGTGAGGTCGGCAAAGTCGGTCAGGGCCGTAGTTCCCGAGGTAGTCGGGGTCACGTTAGTCAGTGTTCCGCCGCCTGCTGAGTAGCCTGTGCCGCTGATCTCGTTACTGGTCGTATACGCCGTGGTCGCCGCATTAAAACTAGCGGAGTTGGTGTACATCGCCAGCTTATATGTGTCGCCAGAGCTATTTGTAAAATCGTGTTTCGCCTGGAGCAGTTCCTGCTTAAAAGACGTACACATGAAGTTTCCTGAAAAGGCCATGTCATAATCTCCTGATAAGTTCAGCCAAGTCTTTGTGCCCTGCATCAAGCAAAGCGTTGTTAACAGTAGTTCTGTCACTTTGAACGGCTTCTTTCATATAAAAGACAAGAACCGCTCTCATATGCTCCTTATACGCTATCGCTTGATCCCTGATAGCGGGCGGTGCCGTATCAGAAACGCTGAGAAGCTTGTCTAAGCACCGTTCGGCAACCTCTTCAGGAGTGAAGCCACGATGTTGGGTAGTCTGAACTTCGACTATGCCCGGTGATAGTGTAACTCCTTCAAAGTTCATTGTTTAGGTCTTATAACCATGCCGGTCATGTATTGGTCAGTTACTTCTTTAGATTCTCCAAACTGCTTCATTCCAATCAGGGCATTTTGCAGTTGAGAGGCGTACAAGCCCAAAACATCCTGCTCCCCTTTCATAAACGTGTACGCTTCTAAAAGGCTGCCGTACAACATTGCCAGAGGAGCATTTTCACTAAGCCACGACTGACTTGTGTCGCTCAAGCTGGTCAAGCTGGCAGGCCGATAGTAATAGTGTAGCTCTGCCGTCAAAGCGGCATCTGGAGTAGGCGCCAAAATAAAATTACTGCTATCAAACATCGCATAGTATTTGGGCGTCCCCGTGGTGCTACTGTTGGGGTTAAACGTCTGCAAGAAGTTAACGTCTTTGTACTCAACAAAGATTTTGGACGAGGAAACTTCAAAAGAAAGCGAAAACGGAGCTAAAAAGTCAGACGGGCAATCCAAAAATTGATTGGACACGGTGGAAGTTCCGGTCACATTTTTACGGAACTCTGAAAGCTGTACATTTTTAAGAATGCGCTCTTCAGCATTACGAATAAACACAGGGAGATTGTTGGTAAACGTCGTTTCGTCGTTTTCCGTGTAATCTTTTATAGCCTGTTTTAATTCACCGTAAGTAAAGCTCATGTCGTTGTCACCGTAACAGACCCTACGGAACCCTCCAGGGCATCCGTATTTGTCAATTCAGAGGGTAGTTGCGCCACCCCAGCTGTAGCCCAATTACCATTCCCCAAGTAACGAATACTGTTCGTTGTTTTGACTAAAAAAGCACTGGTTGGGTTTTCGGGCTGCGGTCTAGGATTCAAAAGAGCCTGCGGATCAACAGCCTTCCTGCGGGGCTCTAATTGTGGCTGCTTCGGCTCATATTCATCAGGACCAACCAACATGCCGGTCCACTCACGTTTCATCTCGTTAAGCTTGTAGCGAAACCCGGAACGATCTGATATCCCGTAAGCGAACTTCCCATTAGCAAACCTAGCCATTACAGCACCCTTGAGTAAGCCATTGAGGGCTGAATGTTGAAAGAAGACCTATCCCTATCCTCAGAGGCTGCCCGGTCAAACTCCTCTTCATACACCGCTTTTAGAAGTTGAACTCTTTCTGGGGCTCGTTTCATAGCTAAGTAATACGCTAAACCCGCAGCCAAACACGGATAAAACCGAAAAGGCAGGTCCATAGTGTTTGTAAAGGTATCGGCGTCGTCCATACGAACGAGTTTGTCAATAATTACAGTGTCTGTACTGTTTTCAGGGACCGGCCAAAGCTTTAAAACAGGGTTGATTTGCCTGTCTACAAAAAACTGAGAAGGACGTGCTTTGGTCGTTTTAGTAGGTATATTGATGTAATCACCCCTACTAATCCTTTCCAGCGCAAAATCGGTGCCACTCCTTCGTATGACCGCGTCCAAAACATCAATTGTAGATGCTCCAAGCGTATATTCAGCAGTACCTTCGGTAAGCGAAACCGTTGTTTGGTCAATGGTCCATTGATTCAAACCCCGGTTTGCCCAATCAGCCAACATCAAGTTCAAAGACCTTTTTGCGGTTTTAAGGTCATAACCCGTGCGGACTTCTAGCCCACAGCGTTCATAAGCCTCTTCGATGTAATCACTTACATCTAACTCAAAGTCTGTTGAACCTGACGTAGTCATTCTTTAGCCTTACGCGAAGCCGCCGCCCGCTTGGCCATTTTTCTCATTTTTTCTGACAATCGCTCTTTGTCAGTTTTTCGTTTAGGCTTTTTTTCCGGGAGAACACGCTTACCTAAACCAGCACCAATACCTCCTACCGCCCCAGCTACTGCCGACCCTGCTTTTTCAGCAGAGCTAAGGTAATCATAATAATCACTGTCCTTTCTAGGACCTTCGTAATCAGGGATAATGGTTGTTTCTGACCTAGACAGAGTCACACCACCACCTTTTTCATATCCCCGTACACGCGGTTTTGAACTTTTATTTTTCAAGGCCATCTACATCAACTCCCTCTGAATACAGATTATCAAACGTTATGTTCGGGTCTGTATAACTACTGTGCCCCTCCGCCGTGTGTGTATATTGGCTGGGCGTAAAGTCAGGCGCACCGTCTCCTGTGTTCCATAACGCGGGCGAAGTGGCTCTTACCCGGTTATTTGGTAATGCCACCATATTACCTGCCCACGGACCCTCTGTCAGATATAACAAATGGCTTTGTTTATGCTGATCTGGAGAATCTGCAATAGTGTTGCCGGTATAATCTATAGTCATGACATACCGGGCCTCGTAAAACTCATGATTGACCTTGGCAATCCAAGGGCTTGAGCTAACGCGATCTATAACAATTACACTGTGATCAATAGACTCACAGTCCCATGGCTGACAAAGATGGTCCTCCATCCTGTCTGGCCAATCATCTAAAGGCACATCAGCTACCAATGCTTGTATTGGCATACGTGCCCACATTGCTCCTCCGTGGACGTTTGACTCAACGTCATCGGAAGTGTCTGTAATTCCAGTAAAAACCACTTGAAAACTCAAGGATCGGTCTGGAATTGTATTTACCGCTATAGCAAGCGCATGTAAAAACTCACCATGATATCGTTGGTGGTCACATGTAAATTCTTTACGCACCCAGCATTTAAAATACGGGATGTTGCTTATTAAATGGGACACTAATCATCCGCCCGTAGGCTTCTTTTTCTTCATTAGTGCGCCACCTTTGGCTTTTTTGACAGCACCGCCTTTAGTTTTTTTCATTAAGTCTTTAGCGCCTTTGCCGTCAGCAGCAAATTTTGGAACTTTTCTGCCACCAACTTCGGTCATTTCAAGACCGCCGCCGTTTTTCATACCGGGCGGCTTCATTGCCGCACCGCCCTTAGACTTTTTCATGGCGTTACCCTTAGATTTTTTCATCGCAGGGCGTTTAGAGGAGTTATGTCCCCCATTTCCTAAATTAACTCTACTTCCTGGCATTTTACTTCTCCTATGTGTAACGAGTTTTTTTACGACGTTCCGATAGAACTGCTCCGCAGCCCCTATGATTTTTACGATTTTTGCCGCCTATTTCGCCGCCCCTTGACGCTTTAGTAACTTTCGCTGTCTTGGTATTGGCTACTACGGTTTTACCTTGTGCGCCTTCTTTTTTCTTTTTACGCGCCGTGGCGGCACGTTCCGATTTACTCAGGCTATTAGCTTTAGAACGAGGAAGGCAACGATCTGGACGTTTCTTATTTTTAGATGTGCCGCACTCGCCAACAATGTTGCCACTGCTGTCAATGCGGACCCAATCTTGATCCAGCCAATCTTGTAACTTGCCCATTAGCGACCTTTCCTTTTGCCGCCCTTAGCTTTTTTGGCATAGTTGGGATCTTTACAGTATTTGCTGGCTGCCAAATTGGCATATGCAGAAGGGTAAGTATCAAAAGTTCGTTTTGCCCACGCTTTACCTTCTGGACAAATTTTGCTGCCTTTACTTTTTTTTGAAGCAGCGCCGCCGTTTCGTAGGTAGGTCAGCCCTCTCATCCTATCTTTAGAAGCCATAATTACCCCACAAACCTGTTAATCACGGGCGTAGTTATGATTAAAAGAGCTATCCCCCAAATCTTAATATCTAAACGATCTAAAGACTTTTTTTGGTTGTCTAGGCGCTCTTCAATCCTTTCATACCGTAAGGCACATTCAGATTCATGCTTCTCTAATCTGGCTAAAACGTCTTCCAATTTCATGGCTACCACGCCTTACATGACCAGTACCTAGCGGTAAATTTATCTTTTGCGGTATCACAATTGTGACGCGCTCTAAAATTACTTCTGCGGCCCGGCTGTGATTTTTTAATCGACATATTTGGGTCGCCAAAACGAACAAGCTTTATTTCTTTACCTTTTTTAGCCAAAACCGCACTTTTCTTAGACTTTCCGGGCGTTTTTTTCGGCTTGTTATAGCCTGAAAAAGTTTCTCCTCGGTAACTTAAACGACCAGAAGGAAGCCTTTTTACGTCTTTGGTAGTTGCCATCAGCTAAAAAACACCGTGATTGCCGTAATGTTAGTTAAGACACTGACAAAAATGTCAGACACCTTGATGCCCTCATCAGGAATGTTGACTGAATGTGTCTCACTCGCAGAAAAATCCAAATCTAATACTGTGCTGCCACCACTACCATCAGTGATAGTTAGCCTCGGAGTACCAGAAGCTGAAAAAACTTGAATCTGACGGATACGAGCAGGCCCTACAGCTGCAGAGCCCGTCCCGGTCAGACGTTTTGATCTTACGTCTGAATTAGCCATGGTAATCCCCCGTTAGGATGCGTCAGAAGTGCTGGATATGCCAAAAAACTTCAAGACAATGACGGTATCTCCGCCAGGATCACCCGAAACGACAAGCTCAACCTCATCCGCTGTGCCCGTAGCCGCAGTGGTTGTTCCACCAGACATACCAAGAACCCCGTTACAGGGAAAGAATCCTTTGAAACCGGTGGAGTTTACAGCGGCAGAAATGCCATCGACGAAGCCGTCAGTGTCTGCGTCCGTGCCAATGTCGTTAAGGGTGACGGAGTTTGCGGCGGCTGTGGTAACAGCAATTGTGACACCCATAGGAATAAAATTATCCGGAATGCCAATTGCAGACTCTTTGCCCGTGGTGGCACCATCAGCTACCGTGATCGTCGTTTCGTAAGTAGAAAGCGTCATGGTGCTGGTTACAGCGCCGGTAGTAGAGTTTTTAGTGATATCTGAAAAACCGTTCTCAGAACGGACGGGACCGTTAAACGTGGTATTAGCCATGTGGTTCTCCTGTCGTGGCTAGTGTCAGCCTCGGGATGAGACTGTCAGGAAAAATTTATACTAACATAAATGTTCTACGTGGAACAAAAAAAGCCGCCCGAAGGCGGCTCTGTTTTTAGGCACCCGGGGTGCCAAAGACACAACGCCAATCAGAGACTCCGAAACTGTAACGCTCACGCGCTTTGAAGCGCATGTTGCCAGTGTCAAAGTCGCCTTCCATGGCAGTCTTGATGGGGCTTCTGTTAAACATCTTGAAGCCGTTAGGTGCGTCAGTCTTAATGAAAAACGCATCCGTATCGGTCAAGAAATGGTTAACTACAGCACCGTCAGGGATCATACCCATGGATTTCATAGCGTTAGTGTCGTTGTCAGCCGTACCCGGACGAAGGTTAGAGTTCAATACTCGCTCTGCAATAAATTGCAGTTCCTTCGGGATAATCAGCTTCATACCACGTACCGCAATCTTCAATCCACGCTCATCCGTGAAGCCCGCAATGTCAATCAACATCTGCTCAAGAGAAGTCTCGTTGAGGTCAGCTGCAGTTGACAGCAAGTTTCGTTGGTTCCCTGAAAGGGAAGGGTGAGCCGCAGAGCAAAGAGCCGCACCATCTCCAACAGGAGAACCGGTGCTAAAGGCGTTGTTCAAGATGGACGCAGCCTTAATTTGCTTAGTGGTTGACATGGATCGTGCCAAAGCACGGGTGTAACGAGAAGCAAGGCGGTCATACAGGTTGTCTTCAATTGCCTCTTCGGTAATTGAAAACGCCAGTGCAATTGTCTCGTGCGTATAACGTGCAGTAAATGTTTCCTGCGCGTCATCAAACGAGATAGCACCACCTTCTGACTTAACCGGTGCAGTACCGAAGCCAGACAGCATCACTTCTTCTTCGAAAGCACGATCTGAAGTCTCTTCTTCAAAGATTTCAGCGTGTTCCTGCTCATAGCGATCATACTCAAGTCCGAAAAGAGCGTTAAGCCCGGGCTCAAGTTCCTTCGCCAACTGGGCGCGAGAAATAGCCATTACTTAATCCCCCTTAAATGCCGGTTGAGTCGGCAGTGGTTTGCGAAGCAAAACCACGAGTGCCAGCGTTAAAATGAGCGTTCAATCGAACAAGCAGGTGCGCTCCCGCAGACGAATAATCATTGTTAGCATCATCGTCAACCAGACCTACAATACGCAATGGTAGCGTTGCAGTAGCGGCAATTGTGCTTACGCCCAGTTGGGAATTGGACTTACCTGTATCGGTAGAACCGGTACGAGCAGACGTTCCCAGGCTAGCGTTAGCAAAAACAGCTGTTAATGCAGTAGCTCGGTCAGTGAGGGTGGCATCCGCCGCTACGACGAACAATTGATCGGGGTTATCAGCCACAAGAGCCTTCACAGGGAAGTTAGTATCTACAGATACGCTTCCTGATCCGGGCCAGTAGTTAAGAAACACAGGTTTCTTTTGTGTGGCATCTTGATATTCAACCCCTACTAGAACACCAAGGGCTTGCGTAGTGCCGCCATCGGTAGCTCCAGCTTGGTCTATTACGCCTGCAGCAGTTGGAACACAAATGCTTCCGTTAAAAATAGCATTAGTGTTGTTACTAGCAATTTCATACTGAGTAACGCCGGTACTGTTAGCACCGCTTCCTACAAGACCTACAGGACGAAGACCAAAGGCAGTTTCTGAATTTGCCATAGTTTATGTCTCCATTCTGTGCGGCCCTACTTCTTTGGGCCGCCAAAAGTTACACGAGTTTGACGTTCAGGTTTACTGATCGCCATGGTTGGGTGAGCGTTTTCTCGCAACATATCACTTTCGACAGCTTCTATTTGATCCGCGTTTCGTTGAGCAAAATACTCAGCGCGTTCCTCCACAGTCTCAAGCGGTATACGTGCAAGCATTAATCCACCAATGCCAAACACACCTTCATATTTACCTGATTCAATTACCGGAGATTCAAAATCTGGATATTCGTCTTGACGAACAAGCTCGTAGCCTTCTCGCAATCTTGCCGAAATATTCTTGGTGTCATCAAAACCCCTCACTTCGGCGCGTATCCAACGATGTTTAAAACCCTCTGGTGCAGGCGGTGCCTCTAACATGGATGGGGGAGCCCAAGGTTTACGCCGTCCCTGTTTCTCCCTCGTCGCTGCTTCACGGGAAGAACGTTTGGTGCCCTCAAAACTTCTTTTATCTTCAGACATTCCAATCACTCCTTCACGTATTTCGCGTATTCTTCAAGCGGCACTCCCAATTTTTTAGCAATTGCTACTTGGGTCTGGGAGAGTCGGACCCTTTTACTGTTGCGCCCAGTTTTAGTGGAGCGTGAAACACCGGCAACGTTCTGAGCGGGTTTGCGGCCAGTGACTTGCTCTTCTCCAAATTTATGCGGAAATTCCCGCTTAATTCTAGAGTCCAATTCATTGTAGTAGTCATCCCCTTGCGGGTCAAACCCTTCTTCTTCTATTAACTTTTTGTGAATTCCGAAGGCGGCAAAGGTCATTGCCTCGTCGTTTCCAAACCAAGAGTTCTTCTCGGCCCACTGCTCAGCTTTAGGATCAGGTCGCTGCGGGGCGGGTTGTGCTTGTGCTTGCGGCTGTGGTTGCGGAACCGCTTGTGCTTCTGGCTGTGGTTGCGCTCGTCTTTGCGCTTGAGCATAGTTATTAGACGCAATCGTTACATCGGTCAAAGCTTTTTGGGCAACTACGGTGCCTTCTGCATCCCCTAATTCTACGGCTCTTTTAAGCGCGGCTTCGGCTTGTGCCCTTTGCAAATCAAGCCGTTGGCCGTGTTCTGCCATAAATCCTTGATCTAGATTTTGCATTCTTTGACGAATCTGCTCTGCTTCAGCTTGCACTTTTTGTGCATAACTGATGGATTCATCACGCTCTCGCTCGGCATCCCGCATTTTTTTGGTAAGGCGGTTTATACGTTTTTTAACAGATTCGCTGTATTGCTCTATTTCAGCATCATCTGAAGGCGGGCTTGCGCCTAATTCAGGCTCTTCTAGCTCTAAAGAAGGTTGTGTAGGGGTTTCTTCCTCTTCCTGGGGCTGCTCTAACTCTACTTCCGTTTCTTGAGCATCTCCTACATCTAATTCAAATTCAGTCTCTTCCGCAGCATTAGCCATGCTGTATTCCTCCCTTACAGACTAAGAATATCTTCTGGATCATCAATAGTGGCCAGTACTTCATCATCATTCAAAATACGGCACTCCCCACCTTCTATACGGAATCTAGACCCCGCATATCTAGCAAAAACCACCCATTGCTTTTCTTCGCACCATGGGCCGTCTGGAAACTTCTCTGAATCTTTGTAGCACAAGGGCCCTTGCTTCACGACATAGCCAACAACCGTCTGTATCTGGCTGTCATCCAAAACTTTGTTAGGAATATAAATGCCACTTTCGGTTGTTTCTTTGCCCCGATACGGGAGAATCAACATACGCCAGCCTGTAGGCTGCGGCATACGATCTAAAAGACTTTTGTCCACCGCCTCGGGATCAAGGACTTTTGGGGTAGGGGCTTTGTAAAGAGATTTTACGCCTTCTGCGGCGGTTTCTAAATCCAATTCTTCTGCTGCATCAGTCATCTAGTTGCTCCTGTTTTTCTAGCAGGCCCGTGAGTTCCTGTAATACAAAATTTAATGCCGATATTTCACCCATTAAATTTTGATACTGCTCCATTGATTTAACACCGTTGTTTTCTAATAGCTCTAAAACTTGTAATCGGCGTTCTTTAATCGTTTTTTGAATGAATTGCGCTAACTGTAACGAGTCCACATGCGCTCCGTCTTATACAATCGTATCTATATATCATGTGGGTATAAAAACAACAAGTCAATATGTCCAAACCACAGGGGTAGATACCCGAATATCTACGTGAACAAAGCTTTTAGCCACGCCAATACCGCCAAAACCCAACGTCAAAGCTTTTTCTATAATTGTTCGCCGTTGAACCCCATCGACAACCCGCACATCGGCAGCAATACCTTCTGAATGTTTTCCCGGGGCAGCTTTGGCCGCTTCAATGCTGTGTTGTGGCGAGCGATATCCAGATGTAATGGTAAAAGGAAAACCACATAACTCTCTTAATTCATCCAAACGGTGAATAAACTCAGGGACAATTTCGTTTTCCCCTGTTTCATGACAAACAAACTCTTGCTCTGTAAAGTATTTGTAAGTCACTCTTTTTTGCCCAAAAATAACCCAAACGCGCCTGTTAACGCACCGGTCATAACACTGACCAATGCCGCTTGCTCTGGGTTTGGATCGGGCAAAGACATAAACCACTCCACAGTACGATAGGTCATGCCAATCATGGCAAACATCAATACCCTGGGAATGATTCTCCACGCATTAAGCTGCTCGGGTGTCATCTTCTTTTCCCTTTTTACCCCAATAAACCACTACGAAAGCCTCGCATTTGGGGCACGATAAGTTTGTAATTATCGTGTGTTCTTCGTCTTCTTCGGAGATGTCGTGATCAGCGCCCCAAATTAGTTCCGATTGGCAGGCATAGCACTTCATTTGTTGCCCTTTAGCTTCATCAATTTGTCGGCACCACGGATGCCAAATGAGGCGGATACTGCAAGAAACAATAAGTATTGATACCAATCTGGCAGAGTATCCAAAGCAGAAAAACTGTTAGAAACGCGCTCAAGAATAGCGGGATCATCAACCACAACACTGTAACCAAGGCAAAAGAGAGGGACTGCGAGAACAATAGTCCAGAACTCGTCTTTCCAACTACTGGCAGAAGCCGCCGCCATCTTGCTTTCCCAATCGGCATCATTCTGTATTACCTGTAGTTTTGCTTGGTGCTTGGCTTGCGCTTGCTCATGCTTGTTGTTAAGAAAACCGCCAACAAGATTAGCAACCGGCCCTATCAGTGCCTGTAGCATCATAACTCCCTAAATTAAGCGTTAGTGAATCGTGAGCCTCGCAAAGCTGCTCCCATACCGCGCTTTTTGCCGGTGGTTACCTTGGCAAACATGGTGTCCGGAGTCTTTTCTTCTACCGCTTGGGCATAAGGAATAGAACCTTGGCCATCAATAACCGCCTTGTTTACCGGCTTGGGCGGATCTTTGGGCGGAGCACCGTTAACTTTAACTTTCATATCAATCACCTCGTTTTAACAATTCACGTTGCAATGCCGCATCAATGCGAGCCTGCGTCTGTCGTTCCTGACTAGCAAGCCGTTGCTGGAACTCCGTCTGCTTGTTAGCCATACGCTGTTGATCCATCTGCAACTCGGCCTGATCCATCTGCAAATCGGCCTGTTGCTTCTGGGCATCCATCTGAAGCTCTTGTTGCTTCAGCTGAATCAACGGATCTCCTTGGTTCTGACCCGTGATCTGTGCAGTAAGTTGCTTCAGTTTGGCAAATTCTTGCGCATTCATCTGTGCAACCATAGATTCCAACTGTAGTTCCATGTCCGGGGTCAACGGCTGACCACCTGTTTGCTGCAGCATCTGTGCAGTAGCCATCTCCTGACACTTCAGCTTCACATGCTCAATAATGTGCTTCTGTAAAGCAATAGCGGCCTGCGGCAAAGCTTGTATGGTTGGCGAAGTAATAAATATCAAGTGCGCTTGTATATGCGCATCGTGATCTTGACCTTCAAAAGCTTTTAACTGAACCCCGTCCAAGGCATCCATATTTTCCTGCGCAGGGTCTTTTGGTATCGGATCGTCTGAAGACGGCGCTATCAATATTTTATCTACGTCATTGACGCCTAAAGCCTCGTACATACGCCGATACGCTTCGTGCATGTCATGCATCTGCGGGGCTTGCATGGCCATCTGCAACTGAGACTGCGCCAGAGAAATACGCTGTGCCTGTGAGAATGAGTTGGGATTTGATACCGGAACCACGTCTACCCGATCATCAAAGTCCTCTCGCATGATAGAACGGTCACCGCCCGCTACCGCATACGGATATTCCTGCGGCAGATACTCAGACATGACCCGGGCCAAAGCCTTGAACTCCTGCCTCATGCCATAGTGCAGTCGCTTGTGTACCGCACTCATGACCCGTGAGCCTTGCTCCAAGAGAGCTACTGTAGTGCCCACAGCGGCCTGTTGGTTGCCATCCCCTACCTTCATGTCGGTTATGGTCGCAAAACGTCTACCAGCGTCTACCACAAAGCCTAGCAGCTGAAACAGGGTTGTATCTGGCCCTTTAAACGGCAACGGCATCAAAGAATCACGGATAGCGCCCCCTGGGGCATCTACATCACGGAACTCCCCGGGCTGTAGCGGCTCCTCATCGTCCCTGACCCGTAGGCCACGGGCCTTGAAGCCTGCCGGTAGATTGGACAGCGTACCCGCATCAATCAACTGACGCAGTGCTGCAGTGGCCGTGCGAGACAAACCACCAATCGTGTGGATCAAACCAAGGCCATAAAACCCAAACCCGGGCAAAAACTTGTAATGAACAAAGTAAGGTATTTTTTTTCTTCGTTCATCTTCTTCGCGAAAGTTGCGGCGAACAGACAATACTTGGCCGTTATCTTCGCTTATTGTGACGATATACGGTATTTTTATACCTGTAGGCTCGCCATCTTCCCCCATGTCTTCAAAGCCTTCCAAGTCCAGATTGACATGGCACTCCAGCAAAGTGCAGTCATAATCTAGATTTCCGGGCTCCATACCTTCTAATTTACTCATCTCGTCAACAACTTCACTGCTGTTGCCTTGAGACGGAATTACCGGTATATCTCTATAAAACCCCATGACCTGACGAATGCGCAGATCATTCAAAGTCATTTTTACAACCTGCGTGATGTTTTCACACGAGTCCAAATCGCTGGCACCATACGGCACCACGATGTCCTCTGCAGGTACAAACTTACTGACGGCGCGATCCATCGCCTCGTCGTAATATACTTTCTTGAACGTAGACCCCGCCAAAGGCAGATAAAACAACATCTGGTCAAACTCTGGCGTGTACTCCTCCATCACATTTGTGATGTAATAGTTCATAAACTCTTTGACACGAAACGCTTGGGATTCATTGTCCCGGGTCTTTTCGCCTACAATCTGTGTCCTGACCGGACCCGAAGGCGGCAAAAGCTCGTTAAACGCCTGCGCCTGAAACTGCGTGGCAGCCTCCGCCAAAAGCGGATGTGTTACACCGGTAGCGCCCCGGAAAGGCATCGTTCGCTCTTCATAGGTGTAGCCCAGAAGCTCAAGGCCCTTGGAATAAGCATCCTCCCACTCAGAACGAGAAGATTTGTTCGATTCAAAATCAGACAAAAGATTAGAAGACAAAGACGCTAGTTCTTGGTCACTCAACTCCTCGGCAAGGTTACGGTAAAAATCGCCGTCATCTATCCCCATCATCTCTTGAGGGTCTAGATCAATCACTACGCCACCGTCTTCCTGGGGCTCAATCTCTATACCGTCAGGCAGTACTTCATTGACTTTGCCAACAAAAGTGCCGGGGGCCGCGACCTCTATGTCTAGCTCAATCTCTTCTTCTACAAAGTCTGGACCCGCTGTGTTGTCCATCAACGAAGATAATTGCGCTATGTCATCACCATTAGCCATTAGGCTCTCCTAGTGTACGGGGCGTATGCGCCTACGCCGCGTCTTATATCATACCCCCGGAACATGTTTGTTGCCACGGGAGCCATGGAACCTACACCACCGCCCATGGCGTACCGTCTAGGACGAAATCTAGGGTCTACGGGATAAATCATTTTTTCCGGCGATCTTCTTGCCGTAAAAGGAGGATAAATACTCTTAGCCTCTGGAGAGTCAAAACGATCTTGTACGTTTACAGCTTCAACTTCCCCAGGGGTAGCGCGATATTGTTGTCTAGCACTTCTACGTGTAAACATGTTTTCAAAATATTCTTTTTTAGCTTTTTGGTAGAGGGGCACCACAGGTCGAACTTTTTCTGAGACTTGTAAAATAGCATTAATGTCATTGTCAAAATTTTCCATCAAAAGTTCCAAATCATAAACGTCTACGTTTACGCCGCTTAGGTCTCCCGGCTGAAGCCGGGTCCCTTGCCTCTTGCCGAACTCAAAGCCGAGTTTTCTTTTGATTTCACTTTTTAACTGTTTAATTCTTGAGCTGTCTGTAATTTGAGATATCTCTTCAACATCTCGTAGGATGTCTGGAACATTTTTTTGATTTTGTAGCAACTGAGAAATAAAGCTTATTCCTTCTGTCACACCTAATGGAAGATTTTCTAAATTAGATATGTCTAAACTGGCAGCAATCTCAGTATCAATTTGATTTTCTAAGGTCTCTTTGCGGGCTCTTACCTCTTTTTCGTATTCTAAAAAATTGTCCGGTAAAAAAATATCTTGGTTAGACCCTCTTAAAAAATCCTCTTCCCCTTGTATGGCATGTTGCAATTCATGCAAGGTAGTAGACAGTATTTGCTGTTTGTTTTCTTTAGGAGCCAAATACATTGTTTTTGTTGTTTCGTCATACAAACCGTTGTACTGAAGGTTCATGCCAAAAGGTACAGGCTCTACTTTAATTTCACGAAATTGAGGATACGCTTCAAAAATTTCAGGGAAATCTAAAACGTCTTCTAAAAATAATTTTTTTGTTACAGAAGGGCCGTAATAAGTTTTATCCGGATCAAGGTATTCATTTGTATCAAGTGTGGCTTTAAAATCGGTTTTTGACGTATCAAACTCAATACGAAACTTTCCGTCAGAAGGGTCGTAATAACCCCTAAAAGGCTGCCCTGCTTGAGCGTCCCATAATTCTTGCCCTTCTAAACCTTCGCCTATCAGCTTATCTACTAAATCTTTTATTTTTTTAGCGCCTTTTGTTTGAGAACCCCCAAAAAATCTGTCATAGACCTTACTAAAAAAAGAAGGGCGCTTTTCGGCTTTACTGTCTGGTATTCTTGCACCTATCCCACCAAAATTTGCTAATTTACCTAGGCCCAAGCCTAAGACATCCAATCCAAACTCTTCTGCATATTCCCCAGCTAAAGGAGAGCCCGTTAAAAATTCAGTGCCCGCGCCTATTTGCTTTGGCACATACGACAAAGGTTCCAAAAATTCACCCACCGCACCCAGCTGACGCTGACCTTCTTCAGTGCGAGGCATATACGTCAAAGCTTCAACAGTGCTTCGGTAACGATCTAGAGCTTCGCGAAAATCAGGTGTTACAGGACGATCATACTGACCGGGTTGTATCTGCGGCGCTCCCATGATGCCCATGGTACGGGCCTCGGGTGGGGTTAATGTGCCCAATAAATTTGCAAGACCCGCTAAATAGGCAGGGCCAGAAGACGCTAAAGTGGCCCCTGTTTCCAAAGTGCCTATGCCTTTTTGTAAAGCAGAAGCTTCAGCCGGTTGTTGCGCCACCTGTTGTTGAGCAGCTATTTGAGCAAGAAGTGCCGCCTGCTCC
>Ga0208919_1000800_pt1 | contig 19659 bp, 17 predicted proteins | sample 4_EtaG_FD_184076 | JGI IMG/M metagenome (GOLD analysis project Ga0208919, IMG submission 184076) | Marine viral communities from the Subarctic Pacific Ocean - 4_ETSP_OMZ_AT15127 metaG (SPAdes) (version 3) | ecosystem: Environmental > Aquatic > Marine > Oceanic | place: Pacific Ocean | collected...
GTGGAGATAACCCCTACCATACAAACAGTCCAGAATTAATATTACCGGGCTTAAAAGCCATACAATCGCCCATTACGAGCCGTTCTGGTAAGCTAGAGAGAACTGGACATAGAATAAGTGGTGCATGTAAGTTTTATATGCCATCTTTAGACTATATTAGGGCTTTAGATAATTTCAGTGAAACTACACAGTTCGATGAAATAGAAACTTATGATAAGTTGTTGGATATGGAAAGAGTTTTATTAAATCCTTCTGATGTATCCGCAACACAAAGTACTACTGTATTTACATTTGCAGATGGAACATCAGGTTATGAGGCAGACAGAATTCAATTTAAGATTAAAACTAGTGGAACACTAGATTATATGACATTAGTAGGCAATGAAAATGGTTCAGCTACAAGTTTAAAATGGGATGGAACATTAGCCCTGTCAAGTAGCGCATTTACTACCATAGATATACCTATTAGAGATATAGCTGTAGGAGATACTACAACAATATACAAAGATGGTACAGGAACTACATTTACAGCAGCCACAAATAATACCATATTAAATTTAGACAAATTATATGGTTCATCTACTTATGACCTAACAAGGTTTGTTGTAGAACTAGTAGATTCAGCAGCAGTAGAAATCAAAGACGTATACGTTTATAAATCCGCTGAATGGAGAGTAGAGGCTATTACAGATTATAGAGATGAATATATGGAAGTAGCAGCAGTAAGAGTAAGAGGAGATAGAACATCAAGGAGAAGAGCATATGGCTAGAAGAAAAAATAGAAGCAAAGTAAACGAAGCAGGTAACTACACAAAGCCAACTATGAGAAAACGTTTGTTTCAGAGAATCAAAGCTGGTGGTAAAGGAGGAGCACCCGGTCAATGGTCTGCTCGTAAAGCACAAATGCTTGCAAAAGCATATAAGAAAGCAGGTGGAGGATATAGATGAGTCCTAAATTATTTAACAGATATAAAAAGTTATTAGAAAACATCGGTGAGGAAGAATGAAGAAATCACAAAAGTCACTTAAAAAATGGACAAACGAAGATTGGGGATATGTGACTAAGAAAGATGAGAAGAAACCTAAATCAAAAAGAGGTAGATATTTACCAAAAAGAGTTCGACAATCGTTAACGCCCGGCCAAAAGGCAGCTACAAATCGAAAGAAGCGTAAAGCTGGTGGTGTGGGAAGTCGAGCTAAATATTCAAAAAAGATAGCGAAAGGAGTAAGAAGGAGGTCAATCTGATGGCATACAAAAAGAAAAAGAAAACATCGAAGAAAAAGAAATATGGCTACTGAGAAAGTAAAAGGAGTAAGTATGGCAGGTCTTAACAAAAGACAAATAACTGCTATGAAGAAACATAGTAAACATCATACAGCTAAGCATATAAGGGCTATGACCGTTGCTATGCGTAAAGGTGAAACTTTCACACAGTCACACAAAACAGCAATGAAAAAGGCAGGTAGATAATGGCACCAAAGAAAAAGAAAGACCCAAAATTGACTAGAGCAGGAGTATCAGCTTATAATAAACCTAAGAGAACTCCAAACCACCCTAAAAAGTCACACGTAGTTGTGGCTAGAGAAGGTGGTAAAACTAAACTTATTAGATTTGGTCAACAGGGTGTTAAAACAGCAGGTAAACCTAAGAAAGGAGAATCTGCAAGACAAAAAGCTAGACGTAAGAGTTTTAAAGCACGTCATGGTAGAAATATCAAAAAAGGTAAAATGTCAGCTGCATACTGGGCTAATAAGGTAAAGTGGTAGAATGGCTAAAGATTTCCTAAATATAATTGAAAGAGCCTTGATGATGGGTGTGAGTGATACTATAAATAATGCCGTAACAGGTGATATTTTTGTATATGGAGAATTCCCTGAAACTGAGGAGTTAAAATTTCCAGCAATTATTGTACAACATACAGGTTCAGGTTTTGAAGAACAATTGATGGGACAAAAACAAACTTTAGGAAGCAGCACCGGAACTGGTGAAATATACGGTATGACATATACTATACATTTAATTACTGACAGAGATACAAGTATAAAGATAGATACTACAGGTAACAGCACTCCAGATACAGATTATAAACAAAGAAGATTATTAAACTGGTTGATGTTGAATGTGTCTAATGCAGTTACTGATTTGGATTGGGATACATATAGAGAAGACAGTCTTGAAGTTACTGAAAGATATTTGCGGGGGTGGCGGAACATAGGTTTCATGTCAGACCTTCAATGGTATGGAGCTAGTGCTGACTTCTTATTATTCTTTAAAAACTTTAGGGATTAAGCTTGAGAGACATATACTCTTTAGTTGCAGGTTTCTACCCATTAGTTGGTAACACAGGCTCTATAGAGTATCATACTCACAGAAGTAGTTATGGTATTGCAGGAAGTGCAGCTTCTGTAGCTAATTATTATTTAAATAATGAATCTATACCAGTTCAAACAAATATACCCGGTAACGTAACTATACTTGGTCAAACTTTAGGTAATAGACCTAAAAATATAAGTGACACGGAAGAACCTGAAGTTCTTGGTGTTTTAAATAATCAAAATGTTGGTACTTTTTTACAAGATGTTTACAGCTCAGTAACACAAGATTATACAACTGATTTGATTGAGGTTGCTAAAACTCAAGAGGGTCTTACAGGACGTTCTTTAGAAGAGATGAATGTGGGTATATATGGCGGTTCAGAAGCTGAGGCAAAGCAATTTATGAGACCCGGCACGACAGCGACTCCACCAGATTACTTAGTTAAACAACATAGAGGTATGAAAAATGTAGGATTTGAAGTTACAAGGCAGAGATTAGGTAAAGCAGGACACGCCTTTCAAGGAAGTGTTGTAACTAAATTATCTAATGATATAGCATCAATTAATGCAAAGACAGACCTAACCGAAGAACAAAGGTACGAAGAAATAAAAAATGCAGGTTTACGTAGATTAAAAGAAAGATACAGAAGTTACAACCAAATAATAGGCGGTGTAGTAAGTGGTATTAAAAGAATAGATGGTAAAGTAAGCTATAAAGAGTTTGAACAGAAACTTAAAGATATACGTAATTCAGACCCAAGCACAGAGGCTGGAAAAGCAGCTAGAACTGTCGCCTATAGAAACGTCAAAGGTAAAACAACAAATTATGCTACTAATCAGGCTTTATTACACATACAACATAACGTGGCCTTTTTAAACCCTATGTTTGATACTTATATCATTGATGAGGGTGCTATGGCAGAATATGGACCAGTTATGACTTTTTCTGGTGCAGCATCAAAAGCATATCAGTTTATGGTTAACAGGATAAGAGGATACGTGCTCAGAGGTATATTCGCTAGCGATAGTATTAGTGATTTAAATGATAATGCAATGGAAGCTATGAATGTAGCAGAAATGAAATACGGTGCATGGGTAACTAAGAATGTTGTAAAACATGGACAAGTTATAAGTAAAGGGGAGTATATAAAGTCCATGGCAGGTAGACCAAGTGGTACAAGAAAGATTATACCAAGCGTGGGTATAACCCAAGCCGATAAAGATTTTAAAAACACCATTGGTAAAAATTTAGAAAAGGTAGCCGCATTAATAGCTGATAAAACGTTAAATGATTCAGGTACGCTTGGCAAATTACAGAAAAAGATTCAAAATCAATTCAGTGTTAACTCATTAGGTGAAAATAGAGAAGTATGGGCTCAACCTTATATTTCTGCTATGACCTTCAAAGAACAAGCATATGGTAGACCTATATAGATAATATAGCTATACTAAGACATAAAAGGTAGATAAGTAGAGCCCTATTGCACCATTCAGGGAAACCTTTATATACTACCGTGCCCTATTTATTTATGATAGCGTAGGACGCTACGCAGGAGAAACTAAAATGGCATATTTCCTAGGAAGAGATGTTTTAGTCGCAATCACAACTGAACACACAACAGTTGGCATAGATGTAGACAATGCAGGTGTTAAAGATACCTTTAACGCCGACACTGGACCAAGCGCAACCACAGATACAGTTTTCGCTGGACCAAAAGACCAAGATAACGTTGTCGACACACCATTTTCTGGAGTTTCAGCAGAATCTACAGTTTTTGGTACCATGACCGGTTCAGACGCTGATGGAAACTTCAGCAACGAAGTAACTGATTTAACAGCTTGTGATTTAACGATTGGAACAGTAGATGAAGATGTATCATACATCGGACAAAAGAGCACGCTCAAAGCAGAAATTAAGAAGGAGACTTCTATTTCTCTAACACGCAAGAAAACCAGCAACTGCTGGGATGTAATATTTAACGAAGCAAGATATGGTGTATCAGCCGCAGATACCTACTATGGTACTAGCGGACCTGAAAACCCAGCTGTATCCACATTCGGTTACAGAGTCTTTGTATTATTAAAACAAACCGCTTCAACTGGCGAATCATTAATTTTACCAAACTGTCAAATTGTAGGACACTCAGTTACTATTAATGCAGACGGTGCAACAGAAGAAACTTTAGAGTTAACAACACACGTTTCACCTGTAGTCTCCGCTATTAGCGCAGCAGCAGAAGTAGCAGTAACTACGGACCTCTGAGGTAAGTTAATTATGACTTACTTTTTGGGACGAGATGTTCAGGTTTGGATTCTCACAGAAAATGACGCAGTAGGCGTCAACGTTACTAGTGGTGAGGCTTCTATGAATAGTAGCCTTGCTGTTGCTAACTTTGCAAACAAAAAGGTCACAGGAGCTTTGTCTGCTACATATCTATACGCTGATGTTACAGGTATAGACGTAGTTTTAGATAAAGTAGATGAACAGATATCATATTACGGTCAAAGAAGTACACTCAATGCCGAGATGAAAAAAATGAGCAGTATATCAATAACTAGAAAGAAAGATGATAACGTATGGGATGTTATTTTCAACGGACCGCACAAATCAGCTGATGCTTTCGATACTGATAAATTAGATATGGGAGCAAGATGGGGTGTATGTAGTACACCAGCAGCTAGCTTTGGTCATTCAGCAGGTACAGATAAATTACACAATGGTTTAATCAATCCTAAAGAATCAAACGACCATGGTTCATCCGGAAGTTTTGACAGTAATTATGGATATAGAATTGTTTTGCAGATGAAATCCCCAAGTGGAACAGGTAACTTAGGAGACGAGTTTATAGTATTACCAAACGCATGTTTTACTGAACATACAGTATCATTAAATGCAGATGGTATATCAGAAGAAACTGCTGTCTTTGAAACAATGGTTGACCCTGTTATAGCATACAGACACGCAGATTGTGTCGGTGCAACACGTGCAAACGACATTTGAGGGAATATGGCAAAGAAAAATAAAAAAATAGAAGAAGTAGTAGAAGAGGCTCCAGAACCAGAGCCTGTCGCTGCTCCTAAAGAAAAGAGATTTATAGTTTACAAGAAAGGTGGCGCTAAATTTTGGCAATACGAAGACGGTAGACTTGAAGTTTACGACGAAGAATAAAGTCGTAAGGGAAACAAATAAAAATGGAAGAAAAGCAATATTGGTCAATGGATGAACTATTGTCCTTGACTGAAACAGTACAAGAAATAGAAGTAGAATACGGAGAGAAATTTCTGAAAATACAATGGTGTGAACTTACAGAGGCAGAAGAACCTAAAATGGTTATGCCAGATGAATCACTACCAGAAGAAGAAAAAACAAAATTGTATGTAGAAATGGCTGCTGACAGAGTAAAAGCTATGTTAACTAAGGCCAATGAAAAACAACCTGAAGGTTCAATTATCAACGTAGATGATTGGGATAAACTACCAACAAACCTCAGGTATAGCATACAGAACAAAGTTTTGGGTAGTGGTACAAATTTTCAGAATGGATGAAAGAAGACCCTGATGTGGTCTGTCTTTACATCCCCTTGATGAAAGAATTGAACATGTCTTGGCATGATATAAAATTATGCTCAAAGACTGAATTGTATGGAATACTATCCGCTTATTCGACATACGAAACTATGCATGCCTTTGATGGGTACACAGCCGAAGCTGTAGGACAGATGGCTAAAAACGACCCTTCTATACACGGTAAATTTGCAAGGTCTTTGGATACAAAAAGACGTATGGAAGAAAGAGTGGGTGTAAAAAGAGAAGGTCCAAAAGGTTTTAAAGAAGCTTTAGGAATTAAGTAAACATGTTACCAGAAGCAGGTGCAGTTACAGTAGCAGCGAATTTCAGGCTGATGTACGATAAAAGGTCTGAATTACAAACCAATAATGCGTTTGTCACAGGTTTAAGAAGAGCCGAAAAACAAGCATTACGCATTGCTACTGAAGCTGATGCTGAACTGGTAAGAGAACATGAGGCTTTAGTACAAAAGCTAAACGGAGTTAGAAAAAGAGCTGACGCTGATTTAAAACGTAGTGCCGAACAAACTCAACAATTTTTAGTAAGAAGTAGACGTGAAGCTGTAGCAGCTATGATGCGTACTATGTCACCAACTGCCTATAAGTCTAAATCGTTAGAAGATATGATGGGAATGGGTGATGCTTCTAAATTTAAACAAACATTAAGTAGAATAGAAGGTCATTTACGTGGTTTTCATCAAAGAATGGCTAGTATGGGCCTCATGGCGGGTAAAGGTTCATTCGATGAAGAGTTCTTAGAAATGGGAACTAAAGAAAGAATGGCCGCTCAACGTGAGTTAGCTAGATATGTTGAAGAAGCTGATTTTTCTGAAATGGGAGATAAAACTCTTCTTTTGAATTTAATAAAAGATTTAGAATCTGCTACTGACCAAAGAACTATAGCTCAAACTAAACATAGAAATATTTCTAGACAAGCAAATGCTGATGAACAAAACGGCCTACGTAAAACTAGAATACGAATACAAGAAAATAATCAACAACGGTTGCAAGCAATTGGTTTACTTAGACAACATATGCAGGCTACACAGTCTTTAACTATGGCTATAGATATGGGACTACGTCAAGCATTAATGCAGTCTGGTATAGTTCTGATGACATTAGGTTTTAGATTAAATCAAGTCATAGAATCATTTAAAGATTTCGAAAGGGAATTGATGAATGCTCAATCTATTTTTCAAACAACACAAGATACATTATTCGGCTTATCTGACACAGTAGCAAAGTTTGGTACACAATACGGTATAAACATAGGACAAGCGTCCGAGGGTCTATATCAACTGGCATCGGCTGGTTTGACAGCTGCTGAATCTCAAATGGTTTTAGCAAATACTTTAAAGCTATCTATGGCTGTACAAGGAGACCATAATACTATATCTAAATTAACAACCCAGACTATTTTTGGTTTTGGATTAGAAATGTCTGATTCTGCTGAACTTACAGATAAATTTGCACATGCTATTAACAAATCTTTGATTGAATATCAAGATTTAGCTAGTGCTGTTAAGTTCGCTATGCCTTTCTTTGTGTCCACAGGACAGAATATAGACCAATTACTTGGTTCTTTGCAGGTTTTAACCAACCGTGCGTTAGAAGCAGGTATTGCAGGTCGTGGTTTAAGACAGGCTTTAGCAGAATTTGCTCAACATGCTGAAGATAATGAAGCTGCATTCCGTAAAATGGGTGTGGAAATCATGGATGCTGAGGGTAATTTCAAAATGTTAACCGATATAGCACAAGAATTTAGAGATGCTATAGGTCCAGCTGCTGGTGACGTTGAATTGATGACTACTTTACTACAAGATTTGAACGTACGTGGTGCTACAGCTTTCGTTCACTTGGTTCAAAATGTAGATGAATTTAAAGGAGCTGTTAATGACTTACAAAATTCAGCTGGTTCTGCTACTGAAATGGCAGAGATACAGCAAAAATCTTTATCAAATCAAATACAAGTTATTAAAAACGCTCTATTGGCTCCATTTTTGCTATCTGACGAGGTTGGTAAAGCTAATGGGACTTTGAATGAGTTTTCTCTTACTTTACACACAATGGTATCTCAATTTGAAGAATTCTTTATTAAAAAATTACCTGATGGAACAAGTGAATTAACAAAAATGGGTATAGCTTTAAGAGATTTTGTCATTACTTCATTACAAGAATTATCATTTATTATATTTGATTTGTTACAAGGTATAAAGAATGTAGCAGGTGAAGGAGAAGGATTAGCTAAAACATTTAGAGCTTTGATGATACCTATAAAAGCATTTGCTAAATTATTCGCAATATTACCTGATGGTTTATTAGAAACCGTTATTATGTTTAGATTAATGAATCAAATAATGCCAACTAATATTATATTACAAATAGCAGAAACTCAAGCTATGTTAGGTTTAGCACAGGTAAACGGTACACTATCAGCATCAATGATGGGTACTGTTAAAGCTATGATGGGTATGCAAGCTGCAATGTTTATAAGTTTGATGGTTATGAATAAAATGGGTGAGTCTGGTGAAGGACTGGCTAAAGTTATTATGATGTTGGCTGCCGCTATGTATGCATACAAATTAGCATCTTCTTTGAAAGGTCATCCACTTATGATAGCAGCTGGTGTTGCAGCTGGTGCAGCAGGAGGATATATGTTAGCAGATATGTTTACAGGTATAGCTAGCACACCTACTTATGATTTCACACCAGTTACTATGGATAATGGAGGTATGGTACTTCCTACGTATGATAACGGTGGTAGAATTGGTTCGAGACATTTCCCTGTAATGGTAGAACCCGGTGAAACTATTATACCTAAAACACAAAATATGCTTGGTTCAGGCATAACTTTAAATATACAGGGCGACATTGTTACTAGTGATGCTGATGACTTTGCAGAACGTATAGCAATAGCGTTACCTGAAGCACTTAGAAATATAAATGACGTAGGTGGAATTTAATGGCAGAATTTACAAAAACAACAAGAGCAACATATGATTTGGAATTAGTTCCAAGTTTTGGTGACTTAGCACAAGGACAGACAGACCCTATAGATTTACGCTCAGGAATAAATCCCTCTATAGGTGCTTTTCAATTTACGGTGCCAGAAGTTCCTACATATGGAGATGCTAAATTAAAAAGATTAAGATTACAGTTACATTGTGACAATTTAACAATGGCAGACGGTACAGTTGCGTATCCAAAAATTTTAGGTTACCCTTTAAGAGACCTATTTAATTTAGATGATGTAGCTGGTACGAACACCGAAGGTAGTGTCAGTAAAACATTAGACATACCAGCAGTGTATGCTGCACATCAAAGAGAATCCACACACTACATGCATGAACAGCTTTCAGGAGCAGGTGAAGCAGATATAGTTGTAAGAGGAGATATGGTTTATCAGGCAACCCGACCATACATTCATTTATCAGACGTTATGAAATATGCAGATAAATTAAGTGGTTTTGGGTTATCACAATTTATAGATGGACATGAATTTCCGATGGCTGGGTCAATCGCAGCTGCGGGTGATGCTGCATTTACAATGCATCCAGCAGGTGGAGTGGGTTATATTTCACGTTATGAAGGTATGGATGTTATTTTCTTAAAAGATAGTAGTTCTAACAGAGGTAAAATGAGACCTGTTAGTGAACCTAATAAATATTTATATGGACAGATGAATAGACCAGTTCCTTATTTTGAAAAAAGTAAAATGGAACGAGATGGTGTTTTAAGGTATGCAGTTCAAGAAAATCACGATTATACAGTTGAAGCCAATTTTTACAAAGAGCCTATATTTGACACAGGAGATACTATAATAAGTTTGGCTAAAACTAATTTAAAACCAGTACTTATCGATGATATAGCAGCACAACAAGTTGGTTTACTTACCACAACAGCAACAAATGCAACAGCAGCAGTTACTTCAGAAAAAGTACCTTTATGGTACGGTGGTATATCTGTTAGTAATGACGGGCCTACAGGTAGTTCTGGTAAATCTTTACATATGTTTTGTCATTGGGCTAATTGTGTAGGTAGTGAACATAATGGCGCAGGTACAGGAGATGACCTTATTGAAAAGGATTATCAAGATGTATTTTTCTGTATTAAAGATATACCAGCACCATTAAAATGGGACGTAGCTGGTGCATATTCTACTGGAGATGGAACTTACAATAGTATGGGAACTCAACAGATAGAAATGGATGTAAAATTATCTTTACCAACTCAATTGAAAGAAACAGCTGCATCTGATGATGACGGCGACGGAACTTACGACCAAACTTCTGTTTTGAATGACAGGTCGTTTATGATATGTTTTAGTGAAAATCCACCAGAGAAAGACGACCATTTTGTTGATTTTTTCAAAAGAGTAACTACTAATAATGATGATTTCTTTGGATGGGCTTTTACTAATCCAGATAAAAATGCGCAAGGTAGTATAGACGCAGATGGTAGATTGATGTTAGTAAATTCAACTTTTGCTAACGACCATGCTGATGCTCATGATAGTAGTGGTGGTAATATACAGAAAAACACATGGCATATGGGTAAAAGGACAATGTGGAATCAGAACAACGAATCCGGTTGGGACGGTACTGACGATGCACGAACTAGAGCATCTGTGGTCATTTGTAATGCTCCAAATACTAGCAGAGTATCTAATAATTATGCACCAAGAGGATTAATGGTAAATAACGGTGATTCTTTCAAGATTGTTTTAACTTATGTACCAGATAGAAGCGGTATGGCTTTAAAAATCATGAATACCGATGGTACACCTTTTGATAATAAATCAGAACAAATGTTAGAATCAACAGCTTTGAATCATTTACATGAAGGGGTAGCTATGGCTAGCCGTGGTAATAACACTTCTAATTGGCCATCACATATGAGTATATGGTTGTGTAACGCTCCATATAATGCTGTTGCAGGTACTGATGAAGACCGAGAAATGACTAGGCTAGGAAGTAATAAAATGCCCGGAGCAGATGCTAGAGCATATGTTTCAAATATAAAATTTAAAAGACAAAGTTTTGATGTTAATAATTGTACACAGGTTGAAAAGTCATTTAGAAAGGGAGCTAGATTAGAAATACCAACTCCTGAATCTATACCTGCAAAATGGAGTAGAACTAGTAAAACTGGAAATACAAGTTCTAATGTTGCTACAACAGCTGCGGGATATAGTTTTTTCGGTGAAGGAACTGGAACTAGTTATACGGGCACAGCTAATACAAGAGCAGGTGTAACAGTATGGGCTTTTGGATATGATAATGCTAGTGATATAGAGGCTTCTGAAAAACATATGCTTCTAAATGGACATCAGGTTACAGATTTTTCAAGACTTACAACTCCTGACGGTGGTGTAAGATTAGACATGACGGATTCAGATAATACAGGAAACACTGATTTAACTGACGTAATACTAGCTGGATATTCTTCTGACCAAGAAAGTTTAGGAGAACAAGCACAACAAGCTACATATGAAACAGCCGCAGGTGATGCAACGAAAAGAGGTTTAACTGTAGGAAATAGTACAAAACAAATTCAAATGACAGGTACTAATTATTGTGAATTTACAAATCAAAAAGGTGTAATATCTTTTGATTGGGATAAAGACACTGACGATACAGGAGGAGGAACAAATGTGGATTTTGTAAAAAGAGAATGTTTATTTGCATCTACAAAAATTACAAAAATAGTTTCAGATAATCCTAATTTAGTATTTGAAGTTCATAATCCAAATGTATTAAATTTAGATAATACCAGTAATAATCAATTTAGAATTTACATAGCAGGAAGTGCAGTATCAAATGGTAATTATCAAGATGTAGAAATTAGAGAAATAGCTGGTAATACAATTACTGTAAGTCCTTTGTTTAGTGGTAGTGGAGCATCTTTTGACACAGGAACTATGGAAACTAATCTATCTAAGTTATGGATAAGTCCTAAAAAATATTGGGTATACATGCAATTTAAAAATGTTGGTTATTTTGGTGGTTCACCTACAGCTTTGAACTCAGAACATCTTTTGTCAGGTATTAGTTATACAGCTGCTTGTATGGTATCTGGTACAACTTTAGCCGGAGCAACATATAATGAAAGTTCTTTTAACGATGGTGCTTATACTAATCCATGGTCTTTAGATGTCACCACTATAAACTCAGCAGTACATCATCAGGATTATGGCTTTGGTGGATTTAATGGAGGTGTAGGAGGCCACTGTATGGAAATGATTCCTAGAATAGGTAATTTCACAACAGCTGAATTATTTAATGTTGCACAAAATACAGCTCCCGGAGAAAAATTAACAATATTAACTATTTTAGCAGCTAATTTACAAGGAGGTCAAATATCAATAGAAGTTGACTCTGATGAAGATAGTACAGCTTCAAAAAGACCTTTATTACACGCAGTATATGAAGATGAAAAACCTGTAGTAAATAACTTTAAAGTAGAACCTACAGAAGATAATCCACAAATACCTAAGTTTACTTGGGAATGCTCTTCAGAGGATGCTTGGTACGGTATGTTATTTATATCAGATAGACAAGTCGAAAGTCAATATCATAACTGTATAGCACATATACCACTCAATGAGACCTTACATGGTACGTTAGCGACTGGTCAAACGTTTTTATATAGACCTGATAAGGGAGAAAGTTTTGTTGACGGCTCTAGTAGTATAAGCGGAACTGTAACAGCAACAGTAGAATCTCAAGTTACAGGTCTACAAGGTTACAATAAATATTTTAAAACAGCAGGTAGTGACTGTTGTTTACAATTTGCCGCTGGTTCTAATGTAACAGACCCATCAAAACAGATGACAATATCAATGCACGTTGTTCCTAAATTTTATAATTCAGGCAGTTTACAAAGACAACTATTATATAGGAGTGGTTCTTATGACATAGTTTTAGTTAGCACTACTTCTAACACGTATGTGAAGGCAGTAATTGATGATAGTTCTGCTGACTCATATGATTTGAGGAGTAATATTATATTACAAAATGGTGACACTCCTTTACATATAGCAGTAACAGCAGATTGTCAAGCTAAAAATGCTAATTTTAAATTATATATTAATGGTAACTTAGAGGACCAAGAAGATATTGCAGATAGAACCAGAACTTTAGCTAGTAATAATAATGACATTTTAGTAGGTAATGATGCAACTTCTTCTGGCGCTAATGGTCCTGATGCATTTATAGAAGAAATAGCTATATATAACGAAGCTATTCATTTTGTTAAACCTCAAAAGAATGAGTTTATATTAGTTGACCCTCTTTTTGCAGGAGAACAAAATAAGAATAATAATAGTGGAGGAGCTTTATCTTATTCCACACGACTATTTGTGAAAGATTATCACAATATTAGAGGATATACATCAGATGATGTAACCTGTACCCCACAGATAGGTTTATCAAAACCATCTTTCAATTTGAGTGAGACTTAAATATGGCAGCACCAACAGATTATATAATGACCGTTCACCCCACAGAGGATGACGCTATAAACAATACTAATGCTTTAGAAGTAGTAGGAGGAGCTACAGTAGGTGTAAAAAACTTACTGAATAAAGATTCATCTACATCAGCTACATCTGGATACTATACACACGTACCTTATTACTATAGAATAACAAGCGCTCAACCATGTAAAAAATTTTACGTAGATTGGGATGATGGAGAAAATAATGACAGATTAGATGCAGCAAATTACAGTGAAAAAACATTTGAGGTACCTGAAAATATTGCTATTTTTGAACATACATATAATAAACACGGTCCATTTTACCCAAAATTAACTGTAACTAACGAAGCAGGATTTGAATCAAAGTATTATACTCCAAGTATAGGAGGTTTGAGTGGTATAGCTCAAGTAAATAGAATCACTTGTGTTGCTTCAACTAATCTAAATAAAAAATTTTTTCAAATATATGATGGTGATGACCAAGGTTATCATGTTTGGTTTGATGTAGCCGGTGGAAATACTGTAATAGTTCCTGATGGTTTTATATCAACTGAAGTAGCTATAACAAACACTTCTCAAACAGCAACTCAAGTTGCAGCTGCTATTGCAAGTGTATTAAATGGTTTAGGTGCATTTAGTGCTAGTAACAGTTCTAGTTCAACCGTTACAGTTACAAACGCAGTCAAAGGTAATTGTAGATATCCAAGGATGGGAACATCAGGGTTTTCTGCTACAGAACCTGCGGTGGATGCATGGGGGATGAAAGATATATACACATCAATAGACTCTATAGCACCCTCTGCTCCAAGAGAAACGGTTGGTTTTATTGAAGTAGATTCTACATCTAGTCCTCGAATACCAGTCCTATGTCCTGCAAATGTACCACCTGTAGCTGTATTAGCTGCTGATAGAAACGAAGTATATGCAGGTATAGACAATGAATATCTTGAAGGTGATAACTATTTATTATATTTATATCTAGATGGTAAAGATAGTTATGATGCAGGTATAACTTCAGTCAATTCTATATCTTTAAGGTCAGCAGACCCTACTAGTAATAAGATTGATAATATGGTAGAAATAACTTGGAAAGACCAAGGTGGATTGATACATAAAGAAACTAAATCAGTAGCAAGTGCTGGTAGTGTGTCTGGAGCAATAGTAGGAACAGCAGGTTCTTTGTACGTTAAAGAAATTTTAGAAGTCAAATTGTTAAATCTATTAGAGGCCACTAGTTCTACTGTTAATTCACGATTATTTGTTTATGAAAGAGTACATGCTTTAATTTACGCAACTGGAGGTTCACCAACACTTCCTATAGGTAATCCGGGTAGTGGTTCAGAAACTGCTTTTCAGTTATCTTTAGGTAATCCACATCTTAAAACAGATATAAGTAAATATACTGTAACCTTAGATGGGTCACAAAGTTATACACGTAATTCAAATGTATCTATACAAAAATATTATTTTGATGTTTCTAAGATATCTCAAGGAAACACTGTAAGTAATACATCTGACGTTACTCAGATAAGTGATGTTTTAAGTTTCGCTGGTGATGAATACCCAACTAGAAAGGTTTCATATAGTTTTGATAGTAGTCATGGTGACCAGTTTGATGAACATCTAAGGTATTTTAGTACTGAAAGATTAATAAGATTACAAGTTCAAGATAACTCAGAAGATACAAAAGTTGACAGCACCGATGATATAACTTTTTCTGATTTGTCATATCCTTATGCGGCAGCCTTAACTCATACTGGCTATCCTGATTTTATAAAATATAATTCTGCAATGTTATATTATAACGGCGGATATAATACAGGAGGTGGTGCACCAGTATGGCAAACATTAGAATCTCTTAACTCTACAAATAATACTGTGATTTTTGGAGGTTCTAAAGATGGACAAAATTCTTTAGAAAACCCCAGCGCGCCTTCTATAGGAACAGCTAAATGTTTCTTGTTATTAGTTAAAGATAAACCTTTTAATAAAATTTTCTTTAGAATGGATAATAAAGGGGCAGATTGGGGTATCAGTCGTGGAGGTAGCGATGACATGCAACAGTTAAAAACTTCTATATGGTATGGGACTACTGATGTTTCAGCAACATCTAATGGCTGGAAACCACTTAAATTTAACGATAGTACAGAAATATTTAAAGGTAGAAATGGAACTTCAGGGCCAGATAACGATGGTGTTGATGGGTTAACACGTTCACTGTCAACTAGTGGTTCTTTTACTTTCGATATACCTTTAGATTGGGAAAAAACTACACCATATACTGTGGCTGAAACAGACCAACTTGATGTTCTTATTGGAGGTACTATTCCGAACACTGGAACTGGTAGCCATGACCCTGACGATAGATGGACTTTTGAAGGATATGCATTACTGTTTGGTTTTACACCTAATGACGATACTCATGATTTTAAATATGCTTTACGAGCTCACCCTTACAACAATTCATGGTCTAAAAGTATAAAGGTTATAGACCCTATGCATATATCACTTAACCATATAGGTATAACTCAATCTGTTAGTTATGTTAGGGCTGGAACTCATAATATAATGGTTGATAAGTTCGGTAAATCTGAAATAAGAAAAATAGGTGCTCAAGGAGGTGCTGTAACTTTTGGTATTACTGAATTGAGTGAAGCACATGGTGTATTAATTAATAAATTTCAAAAGAATTCTACACCTGTTTATTTTGATATAGAAAGACAAAATGGACATTTTATAAGATTTTATGGCGTTATAACTAGAATATCTGAAGACCACCCAACTGGCAAACAATTCAGCAAGATAGGAATAACGTTACAAACTGAACATATTATAGAATTTGCATCTAATGGTAGTTGGACCAAATCGATAGCTCTTGGAGGAAGTATAGAAGATGAATCCAAATTTAGCTCATGATTATAGAGTATTTATAGATAATAAAAGAATAGATAATATTAAAAACCTTCAGTTTCAAAGTCGTTCTCAAAGTCAACTAGACACTTTAAATGTAACGTTAACTAGCTCAATTGCTTCTGACATGGATTTATTTGGTAAACCTATAGTTTTTTTCTTGGATAAAAGAGAAGGTATACCTATGTTTAGAGGTTTTATAAAAGATGCAACCGTAAATGATAAATCTGTAAGTATCAGGGCCATAGATGTGAGAGGACATTTAACGTCAGAAAATATAAATGAACTCGTATTAGATGATAAGTATAACTATGATGGTTTTACCTTGGGTGGTTTTTTAAAAAGTTACATTGAAGAGTATATCAATAAAGAAAATACATTAATCGGTGTTGATAAAATAAATGATACTGAACCTATAAACACTTTATCAGGTGTAAGAGGTAGATTTAAACCTTATCAACTTGTGAAAAATAGATTAAATTTAGTATTTGACAATACTAAAGCTACAGAGCAACCTTTAAGATATCATATGACCACAGTAGATGATGGTAATCATTCTCACATAAAGTTTGTAAAAGAAAAATTAAAAACAGATTTTCCTGTTTTATCATTGAGTGAGGCAGATGGTATATTATCTTATTCTTATAAAAAAAGACCTAAGAAATTCATAGCTCATTATGGTAACAGAACATTTAGGTTAGGTAGTTCTAAATCAGCAGCTTTTGGTAAAAAATATGATATTGATAAAGATTTATCTCCAGCAGATGCTCAAGAAAGAGTTAGAAATTTATTACTTTCTGAATTAGAAGATAATGTAGAAATAACACTCGATTGCAATAGAGGTTTTAATTTAAAACCCGAAGACTTAGTATTAATAATTTTGAATAATCAAGATATTGATGGTATTCATAAAGTTGTATCTAAAACTATATCTATCTCAAACACTTGTAAACTTTCGTTATCATTGAGCAAACATAAACCTATGTTATCTCAGTTTATTTAATAAGTTCCTTTAATAGACGCGTTTTTATGTCTTTCAGTACCAGACAAACCTTTAGAGTCAGGAAGGTCAGGTGTAGTTGTTCTAACTTTTATAGAACCTTCTTTTAATTCTACACCACCTACAGAGTGAACACTGTCTAATGTACCATCAGACTTAAGTCCGGTAGTTCTTCCCATCTTCTTTGCTTGGCCAGTAATATCGTTTTCAGATGTCACATTTATCTCCTGAACAAGCTATCTCTTGTTTACCCTGAGTATTATCCTCAGTTTCATATTTTGATAACTTGCTATAATCTATTACGGGGAGCTTCTTTATAAGCCTTTCGTAGGTATGGACATCAATTTCCTCATATGGGGCCAATTTATAGTGTCCTCCATCATATGGTAAGAAAGAAACACCATTAATTATATCCCAGTTTTTATATACCCAATTACCTACTTCAAACCATTCATCATCTCTAACATAAACAGTCATACTTGCATTGTGTTCACACCAGTTGTGTTGTAAGTTTTTATAATGTTTTAGCTGGTCTAAAGCAGTTACATTTTTACGTGTAATACAACCTTCTGGCGATTTAACAGGAAATTCTAAAACATACGTTGTTGCATCCTTTTCTGTCTGTCCTACTTCAGGACTAGCTTTTATACCACTATCTTTCATCAAATTGAAAAGAGGGTCACGGGCTGCTATTCTATATCTTCTTATGTAATATTCAGAGTATCTTGGATGTACACCAGATGCAGAATCTACAAGTTGTGAAACTGTACCACTTGGTTTGACACAAGTCGTTGCTGCTGGCATCTTTGTACCCAACACTCCTGATGCTTTACGTGCAATGCGTATAACACGGCTTTTAAGCGCCGCTAGTGCCTCCGAGCTCAACAGGGAAGGGTTATCCATCTGACCTGTCAAACTTACGCCTAATAGCGCTTCTACATCACAGTTCCTTTTCCACTCATCTCTGAGGTATGGGAAGTCAGTAAATGAGCTCTGTATGACTCCAAGCCACGTTGCACATTCTACCTTATCCAATAATGTATCTAAATCATCTTCTTCACGCACTACAACTTCACTGAGATTACAAAATTGCATATCTCGTAACATAATTTCTCCACAAGGGTTAGTTCCCTGTATTTTTGGTGAGTAACGTCTCGATGGAGCTTTGCTTTGTGCAGCATCTAGATTAAATATACCTCTTTCACCAGTGCCTGATAGAGCTAAGGAGGCCCATTCTTTCAAAAACTCCGCTGCGCTTGGTTGAGCCCTATAAATTGCACTGTTGTTAGCCATAGCGCGTTTGATAGGGTAAGGCCAGTCTTTTGCGTGTCGCATTTCTTTGTCATCAAGGTCACTCAGTGATATTTGGGAGCTACGACGTACTCCACCAACTACAACTATTTCAGCAATCTGATTACAAATATCGTGAGCTTCTAGCGCTGTTAGTTTTCTACCTTGTGCATTATGCATTGATTCACGGATGAAATCATGCAACTTGATAAGAGGTTGTGGACCTGACGCCCTTCCCCCCATAGTTTTTAGACGGGCCCCCTCACCACGTATTAAATCGTAATTGAAGTAAACGTTCTGTCCATCATAGAGGCTGTACATCAATGTCTTTACAGAATCCGCCCACCCCGCTTTTGAGTCTTCTATCGCAACTCTAGGTTTACCTAAAGCTGATTTTATTTCAGGTACCGTAGGTAATTTACCTACTTCTTCGTTTTCTACTGAAAAACCAAATCCCGTACCACACATCAAAACATATAAACATTCGGCGAATGCTTCTACGCTATTTATCTTAGCAAATGAACAGTTGTAAATACAGGTATTATCAGCTTTAGCTGCTGGTCCTGCTGCCCATAAGAAACGCATAGATGGCATAACTGCAAATTCAGTCATGTACTTGCGTATTTTTGCCTGTGTTTTTTCAGGTATATCTGGTCTTTCTGAAATTATAAAACCTATAAATCTTTCTATAGTCTCAGGCCAATCTTCTCTTCTATTCTCTGTCTCTATCCAACGAGAATACGTTCTTTTATAAATAAATTCTGCTACTTCGTTTTTAAACATTTTTTCAGCCCCTTGTGGGATATTATTATATTACGAAAACCTATATAAAGGTTGGGGTGTTTTCAATATAAATTTAACAAATCGACAATATATTGTCTTTCTTTAGTGCCTACCCACCAACCTACGGGTATGTTCAACAGTCTGTCGTTGAAATATTCTAAATTAGGCATATCACACCTAAACTCTTCGAAACACGAGTATATATCATTACGTAAATGAACTACGTCAGACGCTACACCATGTGTTTCTAAATAATCTTGTAATTCTTCTTTATTCTCTACTAAAATAGAGTATATCCAATAACTAGAATCACCC
>Ga0208919_1000801_pt1 | contig 19641 bp, 25 predicted proteins | sample 4_EtaG_FD_184076 | JGI IMG/M metagenome (GOLD analysis project Ga0208919, IMG submission 184076) | Marine viral communities from the Subarctic Pacific Ocean - 4_ETSP_OMZ_AT15127 metaG (SPAdes) (version 3) | ecosystem: Environmental > Aquatic > Marine > Oceanic | place: Pacific Ocean | collected...
GTGCGTGTTTTTCGTCCGGCTGCGGTATATACATATCGGGGCTTGTAAAAAAATTTGACAAAATACTGGCCGCGTAAGAAATAAGTCAGATGGAATCCAGGAACAGCCGAAAAGAGTATTACCGCAAAAACAGGAAGAAAAGACTAGAGTATCAGAAGAAATACTACGAGCGGCACAAGGACAAAATTAGAGAAAAACTGGACTGGCGGAAAGCGGAAAACCCAGAATGGTATGAGCGGCAGCGAGAATACAACCGCGAATATTACCGCAAAAACCGCACCCGAATCCGGCAATCGCGAGCCAAAATGAGCGGTTAAATCCAAAATGAGCGGTTAACCGCTCATTACGCGCTTATTTTCAAAATCGCCGCTATTATCATTTTTGATATGAGTATTTCTCGTATTTGAGAATACTGTGATATTCTACTGATGATAATAAATATTTCTAACCCTCAACGTAAGTTGAAAACTTTTTTAAGAGCGGTATTTAATTAATTATGATGATCAATTAATTGCAATTAATTAGAAACCTTCTCTGAAGAAACTTTATATATAGCACTAGCGTCAATTTCTTTTCTGTGCTACGGTCGCCCCAAATAAAAATGAGCGGTTAACCGCTCATTAAAAATAACCGCTCATTATGGACATCGATAAATACAACGAACAAGTAAAAGAACAGCGGAAGCCACTCCCCAACGCTTCCAACTACGAGGTAGACCCTGACGGGTTTGTTTACCGGAAAGGCAAGAGACTGCGCTTACGCCGCCAGGGCAGCCACTGGTATGCCCAAATATATGACGACAACCGGAAATCCCACTTTGTGGACTCCGAACGCCTTGCCCGTGCTGTTTTTGGTGATGAGGAACCGACCCTCCGTAGGGAGGATATTGAGAACAACTTCCAAGTGCGGACTATCCCCGCCTTCCCCCGATACGTTGTCACATCCTACGGGGCAGTATATTGCATAGACCCGCCAAAAAGAGGCAGGAACGCCGGAACATGTTACCTGGTTCATGAATCATTATCCAGAGGCAAGCCCTATGTGACATTGTATCAGAAGGATGGAACCTGTCGCAGGAAGCAGGTATCCTGGGTCGTGGATCAGGCTTGGTAGCATTAGACCTTGAAGGAGCAGGAAAAAGAACTAAATTTCTTGCTACATGGCATCTGACACAATGGAACTGAACGCCCTTAACGGGTTGGGGTCGCTAACGGAGTCGGGGAAACCCGTAAAGACCCGATTAAAAGACGTAAAAAGCGCGATTGGAATCTTCCATACCTTGCGGAGGGCAGACGAGGGGTCTTCTTCGACCCGTGCCAGGGTTGACGCGATGTTTGATGGGGCGAGTCCGTATTCGTCTGCGCGTCTTAATGCCAGTGGTCAGGGTTTGAAAACGAACCTGAACTTTGGCGAAGCGGGCAGGTTGCTGGACATTGCGTTATCTGCGTATGTTGATTTGTATTCCTCGCTGGAGAAGCTGGTTGAAGTGCGTGGCACGGAGGGGGAGAGGTCTGAGATAGGGCCAATTGAGGATATCGTAGCGGAGGAGATCACGCACTTGATGCGTTCCTGGCCTGAGTTCCACAGCAGTTATTTGCGGTTGTGTAACACGTTTATCAAGCATGGGGTGAGTGTTGCTTATTTTGATACCCCCGACGACTGGCGTTTCAGGGTGGGTGGCTTTGCGGACATATTGATACCCAGGCAGACACCGGCCTCAGAGAACATGATAGATGTTGCAGTTGGCAGGCGTGAGTATCACTTGCATGAGTTGTATGCATATATCAAGAATGAGAAGGCTGCGGCGAAGGTGGGCTGGGATGTGAAAGAGGTGAAGCGCGTGATCATGAAGAATGTGACCACCGATGGGCGCAGGGGTGCTTCTGCGTATTCTGATTGGGAGGATTTCCAGCAGGAGTTGAAGAACAACGACCTGTTTGCGGGGACGCGGAACCCGACTGTGAAAGTCCTGCACTTCTGGGTGCGCGAGATGGACGGCAGTGTTTCGCATTACACATGCGCTGAAGATAACCCGAAAGAATTTTTATATAAGAAGATATCCCGCTATGAGAAGCCTGAACAGGCATATGTGTTATTCTCATATGGTGTGGGTACGAATGGGACTTACCACTCGATCAGGGGGCTAGGTCACCGCATCTTCAACCATGTGCAGACCAGCAACAGGTTGCGGTGTCAGATGATCGATGGAGCCATGCTGGGTTCTGCCGTGATGATACAGCCGGACAGCCAACGAGCGTTGGACGAGTTAGGCTTTACATACTATGGGGCGTATGCCGTCTTGTCCCCCAATGTGAATATCATTGAGAAGGCAGTTCCGAATTTAAGCACAGCCGTCCAGCCTGCGTTGCAGGATATATCGCAGCAGCTTGCGATGAACACGGATACGGTCAGCACATATGGTTCGCAGCAGGGATCACCTTACAGGAACCAGATGCAGGTTGTATCGGACATGGATGTCAGCACCCGTTTGTCTGGTGCGAGTTTAAATCTTTTCTACGCAAGCTGGAACCGGCTGTTGCGTGAGGTAGTCAGGCGGATCGTCGTGAGCAAGAAGAGCGACCCCGCGTTGAAAGAGTTCTATGGCAGGTGTGCTGCCAGAGGGGTTCCTGAGTCCTTTATCAGGAGTCTCGATACTGCCCGAACCAGGGCAGTCCGGTCTATTGGCAACGGTTCATATGCCAATAGGCTTGTCGCTCTGCGCGAGTTGCAGGCAATCGCTGGCTCCTTCGATGAGGTAGGCCGAAGGAACCTCACCCGCGATATTGTATCGACTCGCGTAGGGCATGATTTGGCGGACAGGTATGCGCCACAGCTTGAGGAAGCCCGACCTACAGTAGACAACACCATCGTGTTCTTTGAGAACGATAAGTTGTCGCAGGGTGTTCCGGTTCCTGTCGTAACGAACCAGTTACATGCTACCCATTTACAGGCACACATACCTGCATTGATGCAGCTTGTGGAGCAGCTTAATGGGGGAGCAATTGACCCCGTGCAGGCGTTGCCAGCATTGCAGGCGTTCTACCAGCACATTGCCGAGACCGCACAATACCTTGCTGGCGACCAGAACCAGCAGACGTTGATTGGTGAAGCCAACCAGGCGATGCAGTATGCGGAGGAGATGATCAATAATACGTCCAAGCATGTGCAGAAGTTGCAGCGTGACCAGATGCAGGCAGCACCTGAAGGGGAACAACCCGCAGGCGACCCGATGGTTGATGCCAAGATGCAGGAGCATGAGATGAAAATGCAGATGGCGCAACAAAAGGCCACCCTTGACATGGAGATCAAACAGGCCAAGTTTGAGCAGGAGCAAGCCATGCGCGATGCGAAGAACGTGTTGGATATGCGCCAAGTCTAATTTAAAATGCCCAAAGAAGTCCCCTTGCCGATCCCCTTGGATCGCTGGTTTAAAGATGTCAAAAGAATTGAGGAACTGCGAGAAGTCTTGGATTCTGAGGCTTTCCAGACGGCGGTTGCAATCCTTAAAGAGATTACCGGCCCTACCCTCAGTGGAATCAGTTCCAACAACGATGAAAATGGTCAGCGTTACGCATGGTATGCCGGTTATCGTGACGCTTTTAACGATCTGTTCAAGCTCACAAAAATGAAGCAGGACAAACCCGTAATAGAACCCGAAGAATGGACACACATACAGACACCGCAGTAGCCGAGACCCCAGTAGAAGCCCAAGCTGAACTGCCCTTAACTACCGAACCCGCAGTAGAACCCGCAGTAGAGCAGTTACCTGATGCAGCACCAGAAGAGGCATCCAGTTTTTCCGATGCAATTGATGCGGCGTTGTCGAAACTGGAGGCGGCCCCTGAACCTGAACCCGCACCTACCAAGGAGACTGAGGAGGTTCAGCCCGAACAAGCCCCTGAACCTGAACCCGAACCGCCCCTTGCGGATAAGGCCGAACAGGAAAGTTCTGAAACACAGGACAAAGACCCCCTGGAAAGCCTGACTGAGGACGTAACTGACTGGACACCGAAGGCGGCGAACAGGTTTAAGCAGTTAAAGGGGGAATTAAAAAGTAGCCAGTCTGAACTAGATCAGTTGCGCCAGACCGTTGATGAGCAGAAGTCCAAGTTGGACGAGATGTCCGGTTTGGTTGAGAACCGCGACATTGATAAGTTGCAGGAGTCCGTTGCGGATTACGAGTATGACCGTGCGTTTGAGAATTTGGAGGAAACTGCCGCTTACAAGCAGGCGGTCACGAAGCCATTAAACGACTTGATGGATGTCGCTCACCAGATTGGCGACCACTACGAGGTCGATGCCGACACTGTTGTGGATATCATGGCTATGGAAGACCAGGTGGAACAGGATGCCGCGATCCAGCAGCACTTTGGCGAGGCCACAGACAGGGACAGGGCGACCCTTTACAGGGTTATTGATGGGATTGACCCCGTCCTTGACCGCCGCCAGAATTTATTTGATAATGTGGAAGCCGCGCTCAACGAGGCGAACATGCTGGAGGAGCAGCGCGTGAACTCAGAAAAAGCAGCCGCCGCCCAGCACCGTGTGAACGTCACCCGTAACGTGGTTACCAGGGTAAATGAAAAACTCCCTTTCTTGAGCGGGGTTGACGGGTTGGACATGGGGTCGATTGAGAGTAAGGCCGCTGAAACCGACCCATCTGTAGTCCACCCAGTCGATTTTGCGTATAATGCGGTAGCTGCCCAGTTGTTGCCTGTCATCGTGAAGGAGTATATGACATCTCGCAAGGATGTGGATGGCCTGATGGAGAAGTTGGCTTCCTATGAGGATGCCGAGCCTACCATGTCAGGGACACCGGCAGCGGATGGAACCGTGCGCCAGCCAGGTGACTTGAGCTTTGCGGATGCTATTAATCGCGCTTTAGGTGAGTAGTTGAGGAATCTGTGGATTTGGGGTAATTTACGGGATGTCTGTTCGCGCAACACCACCACCGCCACATTTTGACAGACCATTCGGAGCCGGAATGGGCGGCTCTAGGCGGGTTGGTCAGAAAAGAGGCGTTTTAGGTAGGGAGAGTCGTAGGGGAAGCACTAAACCGCGCCTCTCTAGAGCGGCATCACAAAGTGCCTCTGAGACAGCGAGCTTCTTTTCTGAGGCAAAAAAACGTGGTGATACATCCCGCAGGGACGCTCGACGCAAAGCAGTGGACAGGTTTAGGACTTATAAGGCAGGCATAGACGCGCAGGCACATAAGTTAATTGGAAAAACTCCCCAAGAGATGGAGGCCTTGCGTAAAAAGAGCTTACGGACTGTTGACCCTGGTGGAGACGCTTTTGCCCAAGGGCAGGCGAAAGAACTGTATAATCGTGCGGTTTACGGGCTAGAGGAAGCTCGCGGAACTGCCCTAGCAAGGTCAAAGGGTCGGGTTTCATCCGCAGATGCTATACAGATGGCTGAAGGGTATAAGCGACCCTATCAATGGGGGTTACGGGGTTCTGGCTAGAACTGTTTCCGGTTATGCCATCCAATCACATCTCCAACACGGACTACCATGAGCATTTGGAATGTACTCCTGCTATGGAGTATGGGTTCTACGTTGACTATGAGTCACTAAAGGTGCAGAAGCTACACATCCAGCACCGTTGCGCCCTCTACAAGACAGGACTACATAACGCACTTAAATGGCTGAAGGAGAATACCAATATGCCAGATGATATGAAGGATAGCCATTTGGCAGAGAATATCGTGTGGGATCGTTTAAAGATTAAGGCTGATGACTAGAGATGAGATAGACTCCTTTGTTGATATGGCGGCCCCTGGGGAGGAATTGTATGTCCCCGATGGGTTTGATGGTGCATTTATGGGTGTGACCAGTCACGTTAATCCTCCGGCGGCTGTATATTCTATTCAGAAGTGTGTGGACATTTTATCCGAAAACATGACTCGCGATGAGGCTCTAGATCATGTTTATTTTAATGTTATCGGCGGTTGCCCCGCGTCCTCCGGCCCGATTTTTATCGATGAGCCTAATTAATGAATCTGGATTGGAATATAAGAATGTTGCGTGGGTCTTTGGATAACAGTAGCAAGTGAGAGAATTTATCCCCAATGTCATAACTCCTGATGAGGCTACGTTCTTAGCTGGGTTAAGAACTGCCAAGAACCCTAAAATAAAACATTCGTCTGTGGAAAAGATTCACAAGGCGATTGAATCGTTGGTAGCTGCTAATTGGGAACCTCCTACTTATACCCGTTTGGAGCATAGGCTCAACTTACCTCATGAGTGGCATAAGGACACAGGCAGTAATGACCACATGGCTTGGTGCAAATACGGTTGCTCTGTGGTGTTAACTAATGAAGAGGGGTCTGGGTATTTAGAATACCGTGACGGGTTTGTCTTAAAAGCACCCGAACATTATTGCGGGTTAGCCATTCATAGTAGCGATGAGGAACACAGGACGCAGCACACCGGTTTAAGAAAAACCTACTTAGCTTTCCTCGCATGAAACTGGACTGGAATAAAATTGTATGCAATGCCATTACTGTTCTCGTTGCTTCTGTGTTTGTCGGCGCAGCCGCTCAATTATGGAGTGGCGTTCAGACTATCGATTCTAGGATTGAAGCCAACCTGGTGGAGATTAAGGCTACCCAGGATGTTCTATCTGAGCAGGTTGACTCCGTAAACGGCAAGCTGGCTGAGATATTGCCCCTGATCTTAATCGATGATACCTTCAGTAAACCCTCAAAGGGGGCAAAGAACCTGATCGATGAGCGAGTGCAAAACCAAATCCAACAGCAGTATAGACCCTAAGTTCCTTATTTCATTGGGGGCGGGGCTGGCGATTCAGGCGGCAGGAATAGTCTGGTGGGCTAGTAACCTGCAAAGCTCAGTAGCCCACAACAATTTTCAGATTCAAATGATGGCAAAGGATGTGGAGAAGCATACTATCTTTGTAAGAGATTGGCCCGCCGGAAAATGGGGTAGTGGGTCTCTACCAGACGACGTAAAACAGAATTTGAAGATATCTATGCTAGAGCTAGATATGGACAAAGTGATGACTAAGCTCTACAACGGCCACCAGACCCCCTGAAAGTCCCAGGTTGCACTCCCCCTGAAAAGGGCTTTAATTTACCCTATTATGGGGACTAAAGACTAATTGATATGGCACTTGGTGATAGATTAAGGAAACTCCGCAGAGAGAAGCCGTTAAGAACGGCGATTAAACGGGGGCAGGAAAAAGCAAAAGGACGAAACGTGTCACGCCGAGGAGGCACTGGGAGACCAGGGTCTGGCCTACGCATGGCGGGCGGAGGTCGCCCAAGATATTTTAGAACTGGTAGTAAGAAGGAAGCACCGAAGGAAGCACCCAAAACCGCACCGAAGGTAGCACCGAAGTCGCCCACCCCAAGAATTTCAGACCTCGATAAGGCAGACATTGAGAAGGCAGGCGGGATGATAATTCCTAAGACCGATCAAACACCGGATGTGGCTCCTACCCGTGCCACACCGTCGCCTTGGACTGACCAGCCGTTGAAGCCTGTTACCCCCGCAGACCCCGTAATTGAGCATGGAACCAGGAATATTGAGAATCTCAGGGGGCAGGAGCCAACGATGCCTTCAACTACTGTAGAGGACGTAACCGATACTCCAATAGACTTCCCAACCGACCCGTTTGTGGAACCGCCTGACGAGAACCTTGCCGTTACACCTGAGTTGTATCAGGGGCAGGATTGGAGCTTCAAAGAGTTTGAACAACCTGGTCACGCCCCCATTTTTGGGTATAACCCAAATGAATTGATGGGGGGCAGAGATGCCGTTGCCGATTTATTTGATACTTCAAAAACATGGGATGCTCGCCGGTTACAGCAACAAGGCCGACTTCCGAAGGGCGTAGCCCAACCGTCTGTGCCTCCCCTGTTCCCGCAGCTTGGCACAAGCGCACCGCAGGAGGAAGAGGAAAACTCAATTTGGGATAAACTTCGCGCTCGATTTGGTGACGCTGCCGTCCAAGAGCTTATAGACGAAGCGGATGAGGATGCGGGAAGGTCGCCAGCAGGTAACCAGTGGCGACCCACTATCGGATACCAGTAAAACTGGGCTTTAAAATAGCCCCTTGACCCCCTTTAAATTTCCATTTATCTTTATTTACGTTACAGGAACTAGGTTGCTCTAGCCGTTCAATTTTAGTTCAGGTTCCTGAAACAACATATCCAAGAAGTCTGTGCGGTTGCTCTAGCCCGACCTAAATAGTTCTACGAAAGCAGGCTTCACACTGAACTAGGCTGTTTCCCGCTGAAAGGGAGATGGTTTGCACCTACATATATAAAACTTAACCATTTTAAAACATGGCTCATACATTTAATGACGCTGCCTCCTTTACTACTGGCACAGCCGCAATCGAGACTGTTCTCGCTGAAGAGGCTAACCGTATTGGTAGCGATATCCACAAACAAACTATCCACACCAGCCCCTGGATTGATCTTATTAAAAAGACGACCTTTCCAGATCAGTCCGGTGCGTTCCTGACTACACTCATCTATGATCGCGCCGTTCCGGTTTCTGCCGCCGCCGGTTCCACTACTTCTGGGCAGCCAGGAGCCGATTGGACTGACGTATCAGCATCTGAGACTACCGGCACTTTCGGTCAGTCTACTCTTGACCAGCCATTGCCAGCAGGTGATGTGATGTCAACTGAGGTCGGCCCAAGCGTAGCCGCTGGAACATCATATGTCCACTTCGGCAAGAAGCTGAAGCAGTATCAGCTTAAAAGGGCTGCTATTGAGTCTCCTCGCATTGCTCTTAACGACATGCGTTTTGCCGCTCACCGCACTGAGCAACTCCGTGCTATCATGGACTTGCTTACTGAAGCTACCCGCTACACCTGGGAGAACCGCTATCGTGATGAGTATGCTCGTCTTTCTGACGCATATGTTGGTTGCCTTGCTTCTGGCACTGCGATTGACGGTCAGGACGGAACTTTCGAGGGAGACGGCATTGATGCCGCCCTTGACCTTAGTGCCGCTGGTGTTGCCGGTGTGCCTACAGCGAATGTCTCAAACGCGATCCTCGACAAGTGCTACTACAACATCATCCGCAGGGGTGGCGGTAACAACGCATATGGCCGTGAGAATGGCCGCCCTGTGTTTGCTCTCGTCCTTTCTTCTGAGGCATCTTATCAGCTTCAGACTGAAGCCGGATTCCGCGACGATGTTCGTTACAACAACGCGAAGGTTAGCGATCTGATCGCCCCGCTTGGCATTGAGAAGTCCTTCCGTGGTTTCTACCACCTGATTGATGATCTTGCCCCGCGTTTCACACTCAGTGGTTCTCCTGCTGACGTATTTACACGGGTAGCTCCTTACTCTGTAGCCAGTGGTGTAACCACCTACAACGCCAGCTATGATTCTGCTTCTTATGAGGCAGCATTCATTGTTCACCCTGAGTGCATGGAGTCCCAGATTCCTGCTCCTCTTGGGTCACTTGGCAGTGGTGTTACCTTTAACGCCAACGACTACAAGGGCGACTTCAAGTGGTTGAACATTCCAGACGCTATTACGAATCCCGATTCAGAGAACGGGTTCTTCCGTGGTATCCTTGCTTCCGCATCGAAGCCGATCAAGACCGAGTTTGGTTTCATGATCCTCTTCAAGCGCGACTCATCGACTCCCGCTGCTTAATCTAAAGCGGGGTTCCTCGTAAAGGGGAACCCCGCATAATTTAATTTAACATATAAAAAATTATGCCAACTTTAGATGACACAACAACGCTATCGAAGAACGCCGCAGTAGCGGCTAATGACGCTGTTTGTATATCAAATGCAAGTTCGTCTGCTTCTAGTCAAATTGAGCAAGTTCCTGCTTTCATGCTCGCCATGGGGTATACTCATGCGTGGCGGATCGACTACGACCACCCAACGCTCGCAGGCAACTCCGCTGACGACCATGCTGTTATAGGACTCCATACCTTTACGGTTGGGTCTGTCATAACCAAAGCCGCTTGTGTCGTAATTACTGGTTACGACGATACGGCTGATCCTTCCGTTGTCACGGATGTGGATTTGATTTTGGGAGTTGATTACGCTGACGGTACTACTGACGACCCCGATGCGTATCTCAAGGTGATGAATATTGGTGCGAATGGAAATGATATTTTCCGTCAAAACACTGGGGCGTTGCTTAACGAAGACGGTAGTGCCGAGTTGCTCAATACAGGACACGCTCACGCTGTGGCGAATATCCTTGAAGCGACTTTCACCACCGATGGGTCGGGGGCATATGAACCCGACCACCTTGGTCAGGGAAGCATCGTTATCATGGCTCAGATCATTGAACCTACAGAATTTGATGCTGTTATCCCAGCGCACACTGACGATGTTACTGCTGGCGGTGCTGGCTAATCAGTAACATTCCATATTTCACAAGAATCCCCGATCCGCTTGACAAATAGAGGGGGTCGGGGTTCTTTATTTATAACCAATTGATATAATGCCAAGAGTAGGAGACAAAGAATTTCCATATACCGAAGAGGGGATGGCTGCTGCTGAAGCAGAGGCCGCCGCAACAGGTCTTGAGATCGAGATCGATGACGCTGCGTCACAACTTCCACAGGAAGAGATGATGGATGCCCCTGAAGAGGAAGTAGCCGAAGAGGCTGTTGAAGAAACTGAAGAACCCGCAGAGATGCCGGACGAAGCTGTCATGGGGCAACTTTTCGAGGTAGTCTTCGGAACAGCATTTGACGCTGACAACCCCGAAGCCCAAGAGCAGATGCAACAGCTTATGGATTTACTATCGTCTGACCCAAGGCTCACCGCAGCCCTGGCTTCCGGTGAATTATCCGTATCCGAATTTGCCATCCAGCTTTACCGTGTGATGGAAGAAAAACGCGCTACCAGGTCGGCTGAACAGGCCGCTGGTGCTTAGACCGATGATGTCACCTTCTGAGCCTGACCATAGCAAGGGCGTAGCCAGTAAGTCGGAACCGCATCACGACGATGATTCGTCTGATGCCCGTATGTCTGCCGGTGACCTCCGTGCCATTCATGCGAAGTCTTGTGCGCTGGTTAAGCTGGCGGATGAAGGCGGTATTGATGAGAAGCTATCCAAGAGTTGGATTCAGTCCAAGCTCACCCTGGCTGATAACTATCTAACCGCCATCCATGACTATATAGTCCATGATAGGGAATCCACCGATTCTGAGCATGGGGATGACAGAGGGGACGGTGGTGACATGGGTGGCGGTTTCCTTATTTCTATCGAGAAGAAACTAAGCAAGTAACATGGCGCATAACCTATCCAACATAGTTCTCAAGCAGCAGATCCAGGGAACCATGTCGGCTTCCCGCTCCAACACGCTGACAAATTTTAGGCTAGGTAAGAGCTTTTCCCCTACGATTACTGGTGGCACATCCAGCCCAGAGGGCGATGTAATATATGCATTTAAAGCAACTGCCAGCGGGGCCTCTGGGAGCAGTTCAGACAATACAGTGACTCTGGGTTTTGAGGCATCCACCACCACGATTGCAGGCACTGGCACAGCTACCGTGACCAACAGAACTGCGGGGGCGGGCGGGCAACTTCAGCTAGATGCCGAAGGTAATACGGTGTCTACCTTACATGCGTCCAACGGGCGCGTTGTATCTATTTTTATGTATACGAACCCCAATGAGCATAGGGGTAATATTGCGGTAGCCGATTCCGGTAGTTCGCGCTCTATACCGGCCTTCGTTTTTACGCCAGGGGGTTCGCATGTAAGGTCTTTGTTGGTTACACCGCGAGTTGCCCCTTCTGGGTTAGACCTACAAATATCATTTACCCAAACATCAGACGAACTCAACGTGGTAGTGTTAGGCGAATCCGCATAAGTAAAATGGCTCAGAATTTATCAAACATACTTATTCGACAGCAACTTCAGGCTACGATTGCTTCGACGCGCCCCGACACGATCACCAACCCCAAGGTTGGGGCTTCCTTTCAGCCAACTATTGGTGGCGGTCTTTCAAATCCCGATGCCGATGTGTTGTATACTTTTACTGCTGTCAATGGAGGAACCGCTGGATCAGATGCAAACGGTGTAGTCACCCTTACTTATAGTTCAGCAGCTATTGGCCTGTCTGGCTCTCCCACTCCGTCAGCGACCAACAGGTCTTCTGGTGGCACTGCTCAAGACCCCGAAGGGAATGATGCCACTGGCATAAACGCCACTACAGGCCGTATCTTGGCTATTATGTGTTACACAAATGCATCTAAGCACACAGGGAACATACGGATAGATGATAGCTCTGCTACGGATGGAGTCATGCCTATTTTTGATTTTATTACTGGAGGGTCTGATGTTAAGTCTATTCTGTGGATTCCTCGCGTTGCCCCCGGCAGCCGGACTCTTAGAATTACTTTCGGGCAAGATTGCTCTACTGGTGGGCTTGATGAACTTAATGTCGTAGTCTTGGGTAGATCAGCATAAACTTTAGCCTATGCCTATATCCTCCAACAGACGGCAACGGGTTATTGAATTTGCGACCCCCAAGGTAGCTGACCTAGTTATTGTAGAGCGCGTCGATGCCAGTAAGAACGTAAGCTCCGCTGCGGTTGCCGACGACACAGCTTACGGGACAGCCCACCCCGACACCACCAAGTTCCCTAATTTCAAGTTAGCCCTCATCAAGAATGGGGATGATGACCAGGGACAGTTTCAGGATTGGTATTACGTCAAGGATCGTGCCAACCAGGATGACTATAACTGGGAGCTTTCCGCAGCAGGTGGAGCCAACCCACGCTATGATACAGTCGTCAGGACTTACGTTATACTGCGCTCCTCTTATGACCCCGTAGCCCCCCTTATAGGGCATAATACTGCGTCTGATTCTGTCGCGCTTCTAACCCTGGGGCAAAGGCAAAATTCAAATACTTTCATGCCTTCTGGGGACACGGATATTACTCCTTTTTCAGGGGCGTTCCTTACTGGGGGAGGTCACACAGGGACGGTCAAGTTTGATGTGAACTACATGCTTTTTGAAAAGAAGCAGGTTCGCTCCGGTGACGAGACACTAGACTCGCTCTATGTGGTCGAACAGCGTGTGTTTATAAAGCGTGTCCCCATGACATCTGTGGATGTCGATCCTGACTTTCCGTATAACGGGAAAGGGGCTAGTGGGACAGTAGACCCTTCTGGTGGGTTAGCCTCTAAGGAGACCCTTTTTCACGCTAATGAACCTATAGTAGCAACTAGAGTTTTCGCAGACAGTGACGCTGGAACGACTACTACGTTAACCACTGCCCTTGGTTCCAATGTTAGCACCACTGAATCTGCTTTCCGCCTTTCAGACACTGAGTATAGGGTAGGTACTGATGAGTATAATTTCTGGGGCATTGATCATTTTGGCATAGAGCGGTCTGGCAAACAGTTATCTGATAACTGGTATGTCCTGCTGGAGCGTGAGGTAATAAAGGTTCCTGATGATTTTGCCGATGCATCGACCCTTGCGGATGCCCTGGTATCATCATATCACACATACCAGAATTTTTATTGGCCTCCTGTATTCCACCACCTTTCCAAAAACATATGGAAGCGGCGTGATGGCGGCACAGAGCTTGTTGTAACCCCCCATTTTTATCATGAGGCATATAACGGGCCGACATTAATGTTGATAAAAACTTACTGGAGGAAAGATGAGTGGACTTTTGATGACACCGATGCAGCAGGAGCTACGCCTGCCTACCCAGATTTGACTAACATAAAGCCAATGGTTCCCCTGCCAATGGACTTCGTGACCCCGATGTTCAATGTCCATGTAAAGGCATCGCTGCACGATCAGATAACGCTAACATATACCACAGGGAGCGATCACCCCGTGTGGGAGTATGCTGGGTATACTGCCACTTTTGAACCTACAAATTATGCGCCAGCGGATAATCTAGCCCCCAGCCCGCACAATAAAAATGGCAGTTGGCCTGCTTCTTTAGTTATCTCAGATACCCAGAAACCTTATAGGGGTGGCTACTTACGGGAGCATATCACAGCATACCGACCAAACGGGGCGCGGAAATCGGAAGCTGACGAGTCCAATATTGACGAGGGCGAGGATTAAATATGTCCAAGCCCGTTGAGCCAGAGTTACCCGGCCCCGATTTACCTGATGGGGTTCATAAGAGCCACCCGTTTAATATCCAACACGGGGCGCATAAAGAGCATCCCTGGATGCACGGGCGGCATGACCTACATGCGCCAATATCCGATGGGCATGATGAGAGCAGCATTCAGATTTACCCCAGTCAGATTGAAGGCATCAGGGGTCGCCATATACACCCCTTTGAATTACAGGCGTATACTGTCGGGGAAGAGGATGCAACGGAAGAACGCCCAGAGGGGACTGTTGTCCTGCGCTGTTATTATGGTGAGTTGTTTTATTCTATATGCAGCATAGCAACTGAGGGTATTCAGGTAGTTGATACAAGCACGGTCACTCAAAATATTTTCCCAATTAGCGCACAGGCTGAAATCCCAGGTATAGACACCGTTGTTCCGAGGGACTTTACTTTCCAGCCCGTCGATGATCAGGGGGCGGACGTAGGGCCACAGGTTATGTTGAGGTATACAGAATGGGCGGGGTCTGAGGTCATGCAAATAAATGACAAAGGCCAGAATGTGGACAATGACCCAGAGGTAGAAGACCAGCCTTTTGGATCAGTATACCTGAAATGGACAGCAAATGAGACCTCAGTTCCGTCCGCGCAGTTAGTCCTACGGCGTGAGGACGAAGACCCCGAACAGAATAACAACATTTCAAACCTGAAGAAAACGGGGACGGCTTTACAGCGGGCGCAGACAAAAGGGCAGTATTATTTCCTTATTGGAGAACACCGCGATGTGGGTCTTGAAGAGAACGAAGGAGCATCCCCCATTGAGCAAAAGGTTTTCGACAATGTTTACTGGGCAGTTACAATTGTTAAGGGTAGCAACGCTACCGGTGGGTCTCCCCCTACAACCACATATGAAGATTCCTATTCTCATGTTGTAGGCCCGGATATCATCCCCCCTATTGTCATAGGCGGCCCAGTATTTTCCGGCCCAAATACCGGAGTACCTGGTGTTGGCGACGCACCCCCTGGTGGCGTTCCTCTAGGGGGTTTGAAACCTGGCCCGCATGAGGCTATACAAAAAGGGGTCAGAGATAGAGCCGGTGTATTTGATAAACCTCCTGGGGGGTTACAGGGGGGTCATGCCAACCCCATACGAGAACAGCTTATAAAAGCAGGACTTGACCCGAACAGCAAGCAGCAGGCGGATGTTTTCAAGATGAGAAAAAGCATGTTTAAGACTACGACAGACCCTGACTATGAAGACACTGACTGACTGGTTTGACCGTGTCTATATAATCAATTGCACACATAGGCCGGACAGACTGGAGGCAATTGAGGCAAATATAAAGGCTACAGGTGTCGCGGATTGCTCAAACGTGCTTGTATATCAGGGTATTAGGGGTGTCCTAGCTCCTCCCCCGAAGTATTGGGGTGCTAGTGAAGGGGCATGGGGCTGCTTCCAATCCCACCGCAGGCTTATTGAGGATATCCTTAATGAGGATAACCCGTCCCTGGACAGCATCTTGATCCTTGAGGACGATGCCTGTTTCTCTGAGGACGCGCTCAAAAGGGTTAATGAGTTCATGCAGAACGTCCCAGACGATTGGGATCAGTTGTATTTAGGGGGTCAGCATACATCAAACCCTAAAGCGACTACCAACGAGGGTGTGCTGAAGGTTTCCTCTACAAGTAGGCTTCATGCTTATGCTCTGCGGAAAAAAGCATTCAAGAAATTTTACACCCACATAAATGAGGCTCCTGACTTCATAGACGCATTTGACCACCATATCGACCATCAGGTAGAGATCGCCCATAAGGACGGCCTGTGGAGCGCATACTGCCCCGAATCATGGATTGTGGGGCAGGCAGCGGGGAAGAGTGATATTATGCAGGAGGAGTCCCAGGCGACTAGAATGTGGGCTATGTATGACCTGTTATCTCCAGACGACCCCGTAGAGCCAGGTAAACCAAGGGTTTCCTACGAGGGGGATGGTAAAAGGTCTCCTGCTGTAGGCTGCGCCAGTTACACGGGGGAAGACGCGGCAGCGGTATTCAACGCAATTGTAGCCAACCAGGGTCTGGTTGATCCCTTGAAATAGCTTTTAAAACACCTATATTGGTAAGTCATGCCAACTGCACAAGTAGGAGATTTAAAGTCAAAGTATGGTCAATACCTGGATGCAGGTGCGGCCACCGATGCTGATTGGTATAAAGCTCTGAACGAAGTCATGCCCCGTATATTCCAGATGGGTTTCTGGCGGGATATGATGACTACCCTTGAGGAGCAGGATGTTAGTAGCGGTTATTTTACGCTACCGGCTGATGATGCGTCTACGGGAGTCGGGTATGACAGTATCCTGGCAGCCATCCTGGATGATAGCCCAACAGTGCTTTACTCAATATGGCACGATTACCGGATGTTTGGGGAGCCAAGCACGACAGCCGCTTCGGATGTTACATCATTAATGGCGGGTGTGTTCGATGACGGGTATTCGGGGGCGAGTGGGCGCAGGAGATACAGGATATCACCGGTAGATACGGATACAAAGGCTACGCTCCTTATGAAGAGGAAGTGGGTGGACGTTGCAATAGACGCTCATTTGGTGTTCCTTCCCAACGACTCCACGATCATAAAACACGGCCTCCTGGGCAAGCTGGCAGAAGACAATGCCGATGTCCAAAGGGCTGAATACCACTGGCAAACGGCGCAAAGGCTACTTGAGGCCGACATTGACTCCTATAGAGGTGGAGCAAGACCAAAAGTCACTATCGCACCCGAAGGAGTGGGCAGCGGTATGAGAGGCATGTATTAATTTCAAACAAACAATAATTAGCTATGGCTACATCAAATATAGACAAACAATCCTTCGGAGAAGCGGGGGCAACCATGTTAACAGGGACTGATTCGGTCACCAAGGATATATGTGCGATCCTCATTATTGAGGATACCATTTTTGACGGGGAGGGAGCTAACGCGTCTACATGGGCTGAGTTAACGGACGTTTCAGGAACGAACGGTAAAATGCTTTTCCGTAGCGACTCTGCCGCTGATGGAGTAACTATTCCGGCTGGAATAACTCTATACGGGCAATTCTCCAAAATAACGCTCCGCTCTGGCACAGTCCTCTGCTACCACGCCGCCTAAAGAACAATGGCTCCCCGACTTGGATTAGGTGGCGGTGTAACCGCTGACCCCGCGAGTGGGTTGTTTGGTGGTATTCCAGAGGCTACGAAGGATTTTAATTTCGCTGTTGATCGGAAGTCTGATTCAGCCCTTGACTCCCAAGACGATATTACTTTTGGTAGAGGGTCGGTTGGAAGGGCTATGAACTCTTCCGGTAATATTGTCGAGGTATCTAGCGGAGAACCTCGTTATGAGTATGACAAGGATGGTAATTCTTTAGGGCTTCTCATGGAGGAAGAGTCTACTAATAATATTACGACTAGCGACTTTGGGTCGGGCTGGAATGCTTGGGAGTCGGGAGGTCTTCTTTCGGGAACTACTACAACAGGGCCAGATGGTGTTTCGGGTTCCGGCAAGGGCATAGGGACGATTGCTGGAACTAAGTATAATGTTACATACAACTATGGTCAGCTTACATCGACTCACGGTAATTTTTCAACTTGGACGGAGGATTGTTTTTCTATATACGCTAAGAAAGGAAATGTTAACTACCTGAGATTTTCCCTCCAAATTTTTGGGTCTACTCAGGTTGGGGCTAGTTTTAATCTTGATTCGGGGTCGCAATACGATATTAATTCCACAAACTGCTCTGCCATTATAGAGGATGTAGGTAGTGGGTGGTATCGGTGCGTTATTTATAATGTTACAGCTATGCCCGGTTCAGGTGAGGGAGCCTACGCAGGTATATGGCTTAGTCCATCGGGATCGTCTTCATCCAATTATGTTGAACAGAGGGATGAGGGGGCTGACAAGTATGTGTATCTTTGGAACGCTCAGAGGGACGATGACCAACAATACCCCGGTTCCCCGATTGTGACTTCGGGCGGGACTGCTACTCGCGCCGCAGATTCGGCTTCTATGCAAGCGGCTGACTTAGGGTATAATAATGTAGGGACTTTCTTTATTGAATGTAAAAGACTTTATGATGCCCCCGTGTTAGACGATTCAGGTGCAGATGATCACGCTCAATATTTGGTATTGTGGAACGCAATTAGCGGTAAGTCTATATCCATAGGAACCACAGATACGAAGGAGAAAGTAGTAAGTGCTGGAATGGGCAGTGACTCTTTATCTATTGAAGCGGGAAGTGCTTTAACGGGTAGATACTTTACCTCTAGTGGTGCTTCTGCGATAAAAATTGCGGTTGCTATAGCCGAAGACGACTGCGCGGCCAGCCTAAACGGAGCAAATGCTATTACTGACACCTCTTTTGATATAGGGGAGAATGATACGGGTGTAGTGTATATTGGAGGCACAGCAAATGACTCCAACGGATGGGCGCGTATTCATGGGCAAATAAAAAGGATAAGGTTTTGGGATACCCGACTAACTGATAAACAACTGAAAGAATTATCAGCATGATAGATTACCTATTAGTATTTCCCGATAAGGTGACAGCAATTCAATTTGGTGTCGCCAATGGGTATACAGAAGTGAATGAGTCAGGAGATGTATTCACTAATCTTACAACGCAAGATTATTGTTTAACTGTCATAGGGGATCATTTAGTTCCCACTGGCGAAACTGAACCCAGCCCCTTTGGGGACTTACCCATAAAAGAATCTGATGGGAAGCATTGGGTTTTGTTTCGTGACATAAAAGGCTCTTTAGAAATTCCAGCTAACGCTGAACAGTATATATCATGGAGATCAGATAGCGGCGAAGATAGACCAACGGATGCCCCCGACAGGGTTTTTGCATAACATGAACACCGGAGAAATACTAACCAAGGGAGCCACCGGATTAGCCGGATCAACCCTCGCGGTTATCTCACCATACCAAGAACAGATGGAATGGACAATTCAGATTTTGGGAGGGCTTTTAGGAATTGCCGTTGCGGTGGTTTCGCTCTACCATTTATTAAAGAACAAGAATAAAAAATGAGCAAAGAAGCTATTTTAGGAATCGTGCGTCACATCCTCACCTTCGGGGGAGGCTTTATGACTCAGGCTGGCTTGGCATCTGGTGAGCAGGTCACAACTGGCGTATCAGCCCTTGTGACCATCGTCGGACTCGTCTGGTCAGTGCTTAATAAGAAGTGAAGTTCTTCCGGCTAATTACAGCCGCGCTTGAGGCTTACATCGCGTATGCGAAGTGGCGGCAGAGAACATACGTTTATGACCTGGAAGATGAAATTGATCGCCTTGCTGCCGATGGTAGCCCTGCTGCAAAGCTGCGGCTTGAAAGGCTCGCGCAGCGCGTTGAACGAGAGCGCACTGTATGATCCCCCAACGGTGACCCTCATCGAAGGATTTAAGTATCCTTTCGTTGAGGGAACACTGATGGGACGGGGTCAGAAGTTTCATTCGGATTACTCGTATCGCCGTGCTGTAATTATAGGAGGTGGGAAGTAATGGCAATACCAAAACCAAAACCGAAAAGGCAGTCGCCCCATGCTCGCTGGAGAGAAATGGCGG
>Ga0208919_1000802_pt1 | contig 19606 bp, 14 predicted proteins | sample 4_EtaG_FD_184076 | JGI IMG/M metagenome (GOLD analysis project Ga0208919, IMG submission 184076) | Marine viral communities from the Subarctic Pacific Ocean - 4_ETSP_OMZ_AT15127 metaG (SPAdes) (version 3) | ecosystem: Environmental > Aquatic > Marine > Oceanic | place: Pacific Ocean | collected...
ATAGTATGCACCATGCTATTAATATTTATAGACGCAGGTGCATTAAAGTTTGAAGTAAAATCATCATGGGTTGATTTGCTTCAATTAGTATTAATAACTGTGATCGGCGCTTATTTTGGCGGACGATCATTTGAAAAAGTAAAAAAATAAAATTATGGGAATAAATTCAACAGAAGTCGCTTATGGCTTTGGGCAAATGGGTAGTTTGTTTAACGATGGCACAGCGGCCTGCGCACCTCCAACGGGGAAAGTATTTGTAGCTATAACAATGTTAGAGGACACTACCTTTGATACATCAGCTGGTTTAGTCGCAGACAATGATAGTGGCAATGGTTTAGAATATATAGGATCTGTTTTTGCTAGAGAAGGAATAGCTGCAAATGACGATGCTCACGATGAGGCTTCTTCTACAGCCACTCTTGGTTCCGGTGGTGTTGAAGTTGATGTTAACAATACATTTCCAAAAGGAATTACTATATATGGTAGATGGACAAGCGTTAATCCAGCTTCGGGTAGCTTTATAGCTTATATAGGAAACTAATGTTAGGATTAGGAAACAGCGTGCTAAATATACCATACAAAGCCGCCGGCGGTGCATCCGCGTATTCAATATCTTTTGATGGATCAGGAGATTATCTTTCGTTTACAGAAACTGCTTTTGCCATTGGTGACGATGGGGATAAATTTAGCATATCTTTTTGGGCAAAAAGAGACACTACAGGAAATAGCGCTGACTTCGTGATGTCAAACGTAAACGGCTTTAAAAGAAAAATAAATTTTAACGCTGCCGGTGATAGATTACAGATGGAAGGGGATGAAAACGGGCAGGAGGCAGAGGGAACAGTGACCGCAAACACAAACTGGCACCACTACGTTATCACTTTAAACAACACCGGAACGGGTTCACCTGCTACAGTAGCTATATATGAAGACGGGTCAGCAGTCAGCACGACAAACACTAATTTAGGTGCGGCTGCACAAGACTTGACCGTGAATACTATAGGTTCACCTTCGGGTGGTGGGGCTAATGGTTTTGACGGTTTATTGTATCAAATAGCTATATATAACGAAATTTTAGATGCAGATGCGGTTTCTGCAATATATAATAGTGGTACACCTATAGACATAACCGCTAATAGCGGAAATTACGATAACTCTGGAGATTTAACAAATCTTTGGAACTTTACAGAGGGTAGTGGTAGTACAGCAGCGGATAGTGTTGGTAGTTTAGACGCTACTCTAAATGGTGATGCTGCTTTTTCCGAAACAACACCTTCTTAATAACAAATAATAATTAACTTAAATTAAATAAAATTATGGCAACAAGCAAAGTAAAAGGTACAAACAAGAAAATTAAAGAACTTAAAGGTATTAAACCTGAAAAGATAACTAAAGAACAGTTAGATAGAGTTCAAGATTCAGTTAACAAAATTAATAGAGCACAGTTAGAATTAGGTTCTATGGAATTGAAAAAGCACGAAATGATGCATAATATCGCTGGATTAAGAGATGAGTTAACATTATTACAAAACGAGTTCGAACAAGAATACGGTACTTTTGATATTAATATTCAAGATGGTACTATAAATTACGAAAAAGAAAATGGCGAAGTTAATAAGAAAGATTAGTGTAGGCAAGGACTACAAAAACGACGCTATGCATTATGCTGTTGGGCAAGAAGTTTACGGTGGACATACTATTTGTGATATATTAGAAGAAGAAGATAAGTACTCTATTTATATTAAAAAAAATAAAGATGTATTACCTTGGAAAGACTTTAATAAAAACATGGCTGTATCTGTAGAATATAACTTAGAGTACTAATGAAAAGCGTTTACAACTTTGTTGTAGCGCCAAAAGGAGATAGATACAACAACACTAAGAAAGTTGGAGATTCAGAGTTAATTTTAAACACTGAGATTTTTAATCACCAATACGTAAATAGAGAAGCTATTGTTATATCAACCCCTATAGTTGGTGATACAAATATAGAAGCTGGAGATACGGTCATAGTGCATCACAATGTATTTCGTAGATGGCATAATGTAAAAGGTATTGAAAAAAATAGTAGAGCTTATTTTGATGAATCTACATATTTTATAAACTACGATCAAATCTTTTTATACAAAAGAGATGGAAATTGGACAGCTCCAAGGGGTTATTGTTTTGTAAAGCCTTTGAAAGCAATAGATCAATTTAATATTGAATCTGAAAAACCTCTTCAAGGTATTGTTAAGTATTCAGACGGTACGGTTGAGGTTAATGACTTAGTTGGTTTTAGACCAAGCAGTCAATACGAGTTTATCGTCGATGGCGAAAGACTATATAGAGTTTTATCTAATTTTATTACAATCAAATATGAATATCAAGGAAACGAAGAAGAATATAATCCAAGCTGGGCAGAAAGCAGTAGATGAGTTGATTAAAGTCGCTAAAGAACCTATTGTAGATTCAGACGATGATATATCAGCAGACAGATTGAAAAATGCCGCAGCTACTAAAAAATTAGCTATATTTGACGCATTTGAAATACTTAACAGAATCCAAGAAGAAGAGAACTTGCTTGAGGGCAAGGCACCTGAAGAGACAAAGAAAGAGGTCTTTAGAGGATTCGCAGAAGGTAGATCTAAATAATGTACGAGCAAAGTTTAGTTAAGGTAATTGAACCTATTAAAAAGACTACTATAAGTCGTCTTAACAAATCTAAAAAATGGAAATATGGATACAATAAAGAACATGATATCGTGGTTATCTCTAAAACTGGTAAAATTGGACAAGTGGTTGAAATTCAAAACTTGCGAATTGGCTTGCCGTTGGAACCAAAAGGAGTGTACGTGCATCCCAAAAGCAAATGGCAAAAACTAGAGTATCCAAAAGAGCTAGATAGGTTAAAAAATATATTTGATTGGAGAGGTTATCCTGAAGATCAAAAGGAGCAGTGGTTTGATTATATAGACGAAGAGTTTAAAAGAAGAGAAGAAGGATTTTGGTTTACTAACAATGATAAAGCAACGTGGATAACAGGTGCACACTATATGTACTTGCAATGGAGCAAGATAGATGTTGGAGCGCCAGATTTTAGAGAAGCAAATAGATTGTTTTATATATTCTGGGAAGCGTGCAAGGCAGATAAACGATGTTATGGTATGTGCTACTTAAAGAACAGAAGGTCAGGGTTTTCGTTCATGTCATCTGCAGAAACAGTTAATTTAGCTACTCTTGCAAGTGATAGTAGATATGGTATACTATCTAAAACTGGATCAGATGCTAAGAAAATGTTTACAGATAAAGTTGTTCCCATATCAATTAATTATCCTTTCTTTTTTAAACCTATACAAGACGGTATGGATCGTCCTAAATCCGAGCTTGCTTATAGAGTGCCTGCTAGTAAGTTTACAAGGAAGAAAATTACGGCTAATGAAAAGCTAGAAGACATACAAGGGTTAGATACAACTATTGATTGGAAAAACACAGGTGATAATAGTTATGACGGTGAAAAACTAGCTTTATTAGTACATGATGAAAGCGGTAAGTGGGAAAGACCTGATAATATATTAAACAATTGGCGCGTTACAAAAACATGCCTTAGGCTAGGTAGCAGAATAGTTGGCAAGTGTATGATGGGATCAACATCAAACGCTCTAGATAAAGGAGGCGATAACTTTAAAAAATTATACAATGCATCAGATGTCACTAAGCGAAATAGAAATGGTCAGACAAAATCTGGTTTATACTCTTTGTTTATCCCAATGGAATGGAACTACGAAGGATTTATTGACGAGTATGGAGTTCCAGTATTCACTACTCCTGACACAGATGTGTTTGCCCCAGACGGTGAACTAATAGATATAGGCGTAATAGATAATTGGCAAAATGAAGCCGATGGCTTAAAAGACGATCAAGATGCTTTAAACGAATTTTACCGTCAGTTTCCTAGAACTACAGAGCACGCGTTTAGAGATGAAACAAAAAATAGTATATTTAACTTAATAAAGATATACGAGCAGATAGACTATAACGAAGAAATGTCTAGAACTCTTGGGATTACAATAGGTAATTTTCAATGGGTCAATGGAGTTAAAGATTCACAAGTAATATTCTACCCAGATCAAAAAGGTAGATTTAAAGTTAGCTGGGTTCCACCTCAGCAGTTACAAAATAGAGTGGTACTCAAAAACGGTATAAAATATCCTGGTAATGAACACATGGGAGCGTTTGGTTGCGATTCTTATGATATATCAGGAACTGTAGATGGAGTAGGTTCTAAAGGAGCATTACACGGCTTAACCAGGTTTAGTATGGAGGACGCTCCTGCAAATAGCTTTTTTTTAGAATACTTATCAAGACCACCTACAGCTGAAATATTCTTTGAAGATGTATTGATGGCTTTAGTATTTTATGGTATGCCAATACTTGCAGAAAACAATAAACCCCGTCTTTTATATTATTTAAGACGTAGAGGATATAGAGGTTTTTCTATGAATCGTCCTGATAAATCATGGAATAAACTTTCTGTAGCAGAAAAAGAAGTTGGTGGAATACCAAACTCTTCAGAAGACATAAAGCAAGCTCATGCAGCTGCTATTGAAATGTACATACAAGATCACGTTGGCATGAGACAAGATGGAACGTTTGGTGATTTATACTTTAATGAACTATTAAACGATTGGAGTAGGTTCGACATAAACAAAAGAACAAAATACGATGCAACAATAAGTTCTGGTTTAGCTATCATGGCGAACAATAGGCATTTGTACGCGCCAAATGCTAAGGTTGAAAAACCTAAACTAAATATAAACATATCCAAGTATAGTAATACTGGAACTAATTCACAAATAATCAAATAATAAATATGGCAGAGTCTGGCATTAAAAGTTATTTCCCGAGTCAAACAGTAAGTGATGCTGAAAAGTTAAGCTATGATTATGGCTTGAAAGTAGGTAAAGCTATAGAGCAAGAGTGGTTTAATAATGATAGAAATATGAATAGATATAGATCTAATCATAATAATTTTCATAATTTAAGATTGTATGCTAGAGGCGAGCAATCTATTCAAAAATACAAGGATGAGTTATCTATAAACGGTGATTTGTCCTATTTAAATTTAGACTGGAAGCCAGTTCCAATTGTATCTAAATTTGTAGATATAGTAGTAAATGGCATCGCTGAAAGAACATATGATATAAAAGCATTTTCTCAAGATCCTTTTGGCATGGCTAAAAGAACTGAATATATGGAGGGCATATTGAAAGATATGAGATTGAAAGATTTTAACAATGCCGTGCAGCAAGAGTTGCAATTAAATGTTAGGAGTAGTGGTGTAGAAGAACTTCCCGAGTCTAATGAAGAGCTAGAGCTTCACATGCAATTGTCTTACAAGCAATCTGTTGAAATAGCAGAAGAACAAGCTTTAAATACATTATTAGAGGGCAATAAATATGAATTAATAAAAAAACAATTTTACTACGATCTTACCGTTTTAGGCATTGGCGCTGTTAAAACTTCTTTCAACACTTCTGAGGGTGTTGTTATTGACTATGTAGATCCAGCTAATTTAGTATATTCATATACCGAGTCTCCATATTTTGATGATATATATTATGTTGGAGAAGTTAAGTCTATACCGGTAAACGAATTAGCAAAGCAATTTCCGCATTTAACAGAAGATGATCTTGAAGATATAATGAAAAACAAATCTTACAATAGATCTAATTACAACTCAAGACATTCTTACAATAAAGAAGATAATAATACTATTCAAGTTTTATATTTTAATTATAAAACATACATGAATGAAGTTTATAAAATAAAAGAAACTGGAACTGGTGCTGAAAAAATAATATCTAAAGATGATTCGTTTAATCCACCAGAAAGTAAAGAGGGTGGCTATAGTAGAATGTTAAGATCTATAGAGTGTCTTTATGACGGTGCTATGATTTTAGGTACTGATAAACTACTTAAATGGGAAATGTCTAAAAACATGATGCGCCCTAAAAGTGATTTTACTAAAGTTAAAATGAATTATGCTATTGTAGCTCCAAGAATGTATAATGGTAAAATAGATTCGTTAGTAAAACGTATAACAGGTTTTGCAGATATGATTCAATTAACTCATTTAAAAATACAACAAGTATTATCTAGAATGGTTCCAGATGGTGTTTATTTAGATGCTGATGGTTTGGCTGAGGTTGATTTAGGAAACGGTACAAACTATAATCCTCAAGAGGCGTTAAATATGTTTTTTCAAACAGGTTCTGTTATAGGTAGATCGTTTACTAGCGAAGGCGATATGAATCCAGGTAAAGTGCCTATACAAGAAATAACATCTGGTAGTGGTGGTAATAAAATGCAAGCACTTATAGGTAATTATAATTACTACTTGCAAATGATAAGAGATGTAACTGGGCTTAATGAAGCTAGAGATGGTAGTATGCCAGATAAAAATGCTCTTGTTGGTATTCAAAAAATTGCAGCTGCTAATTCAAATACTGCTACTAGGCATATATTGCAGTCTGGTTTATTTTTAACCGCAGAAATATGTGAGTGTCTTTCTCTTAGAATATCTGATATTATAGAATATTCACCAACTAGAGACGCTTTTATCCAAGCTATTGGAGTTCACAACGTTTCGGTTTTAGAAGAGTTAAAACAGTTGCATTTATATGACTTTGGTATATTTATAGACTTGCAACCAGACGAAGAAGAAAAAACGGCTTTAGAAAATAATATTCAAATGGCCTTACAACAACAAATTATTGAGCTTGCTGATGCTATTGATATTAGAGAAATTAAAAACATAAAACTAGCAAATCAATTACTTAAAATACGTAGAAAAAAGAAATTAGATAGAGATCAAATTGTGCAACAACAGAACATGCAGCAACAAGCTCAATTAAACCAACAGTCTGCTCAAGCGGCTGCTCAAGCTGATGTGCAAAAAAATCAAGCTATAACGCAAAGCCAAGTTCAGTTAGAACAAGTTAAAGCTCAAATAGAATCTCAAAAAATGACCCAAGAAGTTGCAATGAAAAAGGAATTAATGAAATTAGAGTTTGAATACAACATGCAACTAAAGAACATGGAGGTTACATCTACAAAAAGTAAAGAAAAAGAAAAAGAAGATAGAAAAGACGAAAGAACAAAAATCCAAGCAACTCAACAATCAGAACTTATAGACCAAAGAAATAGTGGTAAACCACCTAAAAACTTTGAGTCTTCAGGTAATGATATACTAGGCGGAGGATTTGACTTAGGCGCGTTTGAGCCTAGATAAAATTTATTAATTATTATTATATTATATTATGGAAGAAAAATTAAAAGAAGTAGTTGAAAAAACTACCCAAGAAACAACTGAACAAGTTGATGAAAGTAAATTTGAGTCTGCTAATGACGATGGTGTTATAAAAGTAGATTTAAGTAAACCACCTAAACCAGAAGAAAAAAATGAAAAACCAGAAAAAGACGCCGAAGCTAAAGCAAGTCCAACTGACGACGGCGGAGTGGTTGCAGAGCCTGAAAATGCCGAGCCCACACAAGAACAAGAAGAAGTACAACCGGAAGCAGAAACACAAGAGGCTCCGGCACTAGAAGAAATTACTGAAGAAGAAGTCGCGGAAGTAGAAGAAAAAATTGAAGAAGCTGTTGCTGAAGCTGAAGCTACTGGAAAACCACTACCAGAAAATATTCAAAAGTTAATGGACTTTATGGAAGAAACTGGTGGTGATTTAAATGACTATGTTAGCCTTAATAAAGATTATAGTAAAATGGATAATCAAGATTTACTATATGAATACTACAAGCAAACAAAACCCCATTTAAATGCAGAAGAAATTAACTTTCTTATGGAAGATCAATTCTCTTACAATGAAGAAGAAGACGAAGAAAGAGATATACGAAGAAAAAAATTAGCGTTAAAAGAGCAAGTTGCCAACGCTAAAAGCCACTTGGACGGGCAAAAGTCCAGATACTATGAAGAAATCAAAGCTGGTTCAAAGCTTACGCCTGAACAACAAAAAGCTGTAGATTTTTTTAATAGATACAACAAAGAGTCAGAAGAGACTAAAAAAGCAAGTAAAACAAATACTGAAATTTTTACACAAAAAACTAATCAAGTTTTTAACGACAAGTTCAAAGGTTTTGAATATAACGTCGGTGATAAAAAATACAGATTTAATGTAAACAATGCTGAAGAGGTTAAAAATACTCAAAGTGATATAAATAATTTTACCAAAAAGTTTTTGGATAAAAATTCTACATTATCAGACGCTAAGGGTTATCATAAATCTCTATATACAGCAATGAATGCTGATGCTGTTGCAAAACACTTTTATGAACAAGGGAAAGCTGACGCTATGAAAGATAGTGTTGCTAAAGCCAAAAACGTGAATATGGATCCAAGACAAAGTCATGGACAAATTGAAGCAGGTGGTGTTAAATATAAAGTGTTAGGTAATAATTCTTCTGATTTTAAGTTTAAAATTAAAAATAAAAATAAATAACAATTTAAAATTATAAATTATGGCAATTACTGCAGGAGGTAGTTTGAATAGTGTTGTAGCTCCACAGCAACAAACACTAGCTTCAAATTACATCGATTTTACAAGTGCTACAACCGCTGGTTGGGCACAACAATATTTACCAGATCTTATGGAAAAAGAAGCTGAGGTTTTTGGAAACAGAACAATCTCAGGATTTCTTTCACAAGTAGGAGCTGAAGAGGCTATGACAGCTGATCAAGTTGTATGGTCTGAACAAGGAAGATTACACTTATCTTACGTAGGTACAGTAGATACGACTGGTGATGTTAATGGTACATTTACAGTTGTAACTGATATAGATGGACAAGCTTTAACTACTACTCATGGTATTAGAGTAAACGACGTTGTACTTATTGCAAGTGCTGGTATCGTTACTAAATGTTTAGTAGTAGAAACTCCAGATTCAGCTGTTGTTTCAGTTGAACCTTATGATAAAGCTAATTTAACTGGCCACGCAACAACTGCTAGTGGATCTATATTGTTAGTTATAGGTTCTGAGTTTGGTAAAGGACAATCTTACTCTGATATCACTGGTACATTTAATTCTGAAAGAAGAACAGCTCTAGAGCCTACGTTCAAATCTTTCACTAACAAACCAATTATTATGAAGGATTACTATGAGATTTCTGGATCTGATGCCTCTCAAGTTGGTTGGGTTGAAGTTTCTGGTGAAGAAGGTCAATCAGGTTACTTATGGTACTTAAAAGCTGAAGGTGATACTAGAGCTAGATTTACTGATTACTTAGAAATGTCAATGTTAGAAGCTGAGAAAACAGTTGATGCTTCTGTTATTGGTTTTGCTGACAAGCAAATTAGAGGTTCTGCTGATTCTGGCGCTGGTGGTTCTGGTACTGAAGGTTTATTTGCTGCTATCGAATCTAGAGGTAATATTACTTCTGGTGTTACTGGTGTTAACGCTGCTACTGATTTAGCTGAGTTTGATGCTATTTTAGCAGAATTTGATAAGCAAGGTGCTATTGAAGAAAACATGATGTTTGTAAACAGAGCTACTTCGTTAGCAATGGATGACATGTTAGCTTCTATGAATTCTTACGGAGCTGGTGGTACTTCTTACGGGGTATTTGACAACTCAGAAGATATGGCATTAAACTTAGGTTTCTCTGGATTTAGAAGAGGTTCTTATGACTTCTACAAGTCTGACTTTAGATATCTAAACGACAAAGCTACAAGAGGTGAGATAAACCGTGTTGGAACATCTGCTGCTATTAGAGGTGTTATTATACCAGCTGGTGTATCTTCAGTTTATGATCAAGCTTTAGGAAAGAATATGAAACGTCCTTTCTTACACGTTCGTTATAGAGCTTCTCAAACAGATGACAGAAAAATGAAAACATGGGTTACTGGTTCTGTTGGTGCTGCTACATCTGCACTTGACGCAATGCAAATCCACTATTTATCTGAAAGATGTTTAGTTACACAAGGTGCTAACAATTTCATGTTAATGAAGTAAGCACAATTACTTTAAAGAGGAGGACGGCATACACGCAAACGTTCTCCGTCCTTCTCTTTTTTTATTAATTTTATTATATATTATATTATGGCAAAAAAAACAAAAAATACAGAAGTGGAAGCAACTCCACAGGTTGTAGAGCAACCAAAAGTTGAAACACCGGTAATGGAAACTCCAAAACCAAAAAGAGTTGAAAAGAAAAACCGAGTATTAGAAGATGGTTGGGAAATAAAAAACAGAATATATAGATTAAAAGGTAATAAAAAACCTTTATCAAGATCTATTAGATCTGCAAATATACATTGGTTTGATGAAGAAAAAGGTTATGAAAGAGAACTTAAATATTGTCAAAATCAAAAAACAGTTTTTGTTGACGAAATGAAAGGTGATCAAAGATTAGAACATATTGTTTTTAGAAATGGTATGTTAATGATAGAAAAAGAAAAAACAGTTTTGCAAAAACTACTTTCACTATATCATCCAGATAGAGACGTAATGTTTTACGAAGAAAAACCAGCCGCAAAAGCAATGGGCGAAATAGCTTGGATAGAAATGGAAATAGAAGCATTAAACGCTGCTCAAAACATCGACATTGATATGGCTGAAGCTATTATGCGTGTTGAAGTTGGTTCTAAAGTATCAGAGATGAGTTCTAAAGAACTTAGAAGAGATTTACTATTATATGCTAAAAGAAATCCTGAATTATTCTTAGAGTTGGTAAATGATGAAAACGTAGTGCTTAGAAACTTTGGTATTAGAGCAACTGAATTAGGTATTATTAAATTATCTTCAGATCAAAGAACTTTTACTTGGGCTTCTAATGATAGAAAACTAATGAACGTTCCTTTTGATGAACATCCTTATTCAGCCTTAGCTGCTTGGTTTAAAACTGATGAAGGCATGGAGATCTACTCCAATATTGAAAAAAGATTAAATTAATCTAACTGTAGATGCAGTCGCTCTACGGGGCGATTGCAAACTACAAATTATATTATATGGAAAAAAATAAATCAAAAGGATTAGGTGATACGGTAGCGAAAATTACAAAAGCAACTGGAATAAAAAAAGTTGTAGATACAGTTGCAAAAGCTGTTGATAAAGATTGTGGTTGCAATAAAAGACAAGACACTTTAAACAGATTATTTCCTTATAACAATTAAAAAGAAATTATGGTTAGTATAGATACAGTATATCAAAAAGTTTTAATGTTTGCTAACAAAGAGCAAAGAGGTTATGTAACGCCTCAAGAATTTAATTTATTTGCTGACCAAGCACAAAAAGAAATATTTGAACAATATTTTTATGATTTAAATCAATTATCAAGAATATCAAGTAATAATAAAGAGTATAGTGATATTGTAGATAATTTAAATGAAAAAATTGCAATATTTGAAACAACAGGTACTATAACTTTAGATATCTTTGATAATACAGATATTTATAGATTAGGCACTGTTTACGATTCTTCAAACACAGAAGTTGAAGAAGTGCAAGCTAATGAGATTTTATATTTAAACAAATCACCACTTACAGCGCCTACAGACTCTAGACCTGTATATGTTAGAACAGGAGAAAATAGCATTACATCATATCCAGCATATGCTACTTTAAATTGTAATTATATAAAAGTTCCAGTTAAACCTAATTGGGCGTATGTAGTTGTTGGTGGAAAAGCAATGTATGACTCTACAAATGTAACAAACTTTGAACTGCACCCAGCAGAAGAATCAGAGTTAGTTTATAAAATATTAAAATTTGCAGGTGTTTCTATGAAAAGAGATGATATTATGAAAGCAGGCCAAGGACTAGATATGGCGCAGCTTCAACTTGAAAAACAATAATAAATGGCATTAATAAATCAAACTTCTCAAGCTTACTACGATGGCAACGATTTTGGTAATTATCAATTTACATCGCTAGATAATATAATCAATCAATTTATTATTGCATATGTAGGCGAAGATAAAATAATATCAAAAATAAAAAGAACTGATGTTGCTTATTTTGCTCAAAGAGCATTGCAAGAATTATCTTTTGATACATTTAAATCTTGTAAATCACAAGAGGTAACAGTACCAGCAACTTTACAAATACCATTACCACAAGATTATGTTAACTATACTAAAATAAGCTGGGTAGATTCTTCTGGTATAAAGCATGTAATATATCCCGCTTCTAAAACCTCAAATCCATCACAAAACTTTTTACAAGACTCTAATGGAGATTTCACATTACAAGCTGTTGGAGATTTAGTTTCTGGTGCTGCTACAGTTGCTTTAGATACTGAATACAAAGATATTATAGTTGGTATGCGGGTTAGCGGTCCTTATATACCAAATGGAACTATAGTTGGTGCTGTAAGTAACGATGCTGGTATAACAACAATAACAATGCATGACGGCGCCGGCGCTTTAGTAACACCTATATATGTAGATGCTGCAGGTGCTACCGTTGGAATAAGTAATACTGATACTACTTTAACTTTTGCAAATAGTGATAATTCTTTAATATTACCACAAGCATCTTCTTTTATAGTAGAAAACTTATCATGGAATATTAATGATTTTCAAATAACAGGTACTGCTTCTGATTTGGCAGATTTAGAAATTGGCATGCTAGTATATAACGAAGTGTTTCCAATAGGAACTGTTATTACAAACGTTTCTGGTACAACTATAGTAGTTTCTAATCAACCTACAACAGCTGTTGCAGCTGGTGGGGAAATAACATTTGTATCTCCAGATTTAGCTGATACAGATACTTGGGGTAATTACAAGTCATCAACTCCATCTGAAAACAATAATAATGATGACTATGAAGACGATATTTACTGGCCTGTAGTAGGCAATCGATATGGATTAGATCCTCAGCACGCCCAAGTTAATGGATCTTTTTACATAGATTGTGTTTCAGGAAAAATACATTTTAGTTCTAATATTTCTGGAAGAACAGTAGTAATAGATTACATAAGCGATAGCTTAGGTACAGACGATGAAATGCAAGTACATAAGTTTGCTGAAGAAGCAATGTACAAATGTATTGCTTACGCTATATTATCTACAAGAGCTAACGTACAATACGTAGTTAAAAGATTTAAAAAAGAAAGATTTGCTGAAACAAGAAAAGCAAAGTTAAGACTATCTAATATTAAATTAGAAGAAATTACTCAAGTTTTAAGAGGTAAATCAAAACAAATAAAACACTAATATATGCCGGAGATGAAGCGTAATTTCACCAAGGGTAAGATGAACAAAGATCTTGACGAGAGACTTGTTCCACCAGGTGAATATAGAGATGCTATGAATATACAGGTTTCAACATCAGAAGAATCTAATGTTGGTACTATTCAAAATGTATTAGGTAATACGCCTGGTTGTGATTGGACTAATATTCCTGAATATGCTTTAGGTGGTAGTCCAATAGAAGCTGGGTCAACTACTGTTGGTTCTGTTTCTGACGAAAAAAACGATTCTTTATACTGGTTAGTTGCTGGTCCAAGCGCTGACCCTTCCTCACTTATACCACTGCCTAGTGGTCTTACACAAGTATCTTTCAAAGATATAATCTTACGTAAAACAGCTACTGCGTGCGAGTCTGTATTTGTAGATAAATATGGTTTTATTGTAGTGAACGACGATTCGTCTGTAGCTTCAAACTCTATAACGTTAAGTGATACTAGTTTATATGATAGTATAACTACTGGAATGACCGTGACTGGTTATGATGACGTTGGAGGTATTGTAGGTGCTCCTACCTTTGTTACAAGTATTGGAGATTTAGCACAAATAGATGTTGATTATTTTACTGGATCAATAACACAGCCAGTAGCGCAAGATCCTATTGATTTAACTTTTGCTTTTGCCAATCAAGGCGGTAGTTGCCTTGGCTATGGAGCTGGAAGCACAATGGAAAACTACCAACAATGTGGCCCTATACATATTAGAACTTTTGATAGCACTTTTTGCGGTGGACCACCGGGACCAAATGTTTACAATGATTTTACGCCTTGCCTTAATTATAATGGTCCTCAAAATAATCTACCACCAGCAGGTAATTCTCAACTTTTTATATATGCAAGTGACTGGGATAATGATTGGGGTATAAACGTAGGTTCTACAATACTTGGCTCACAATCAAATCCTGATAGCGGTGTGAGTGGTATTTCTGGGTTTGGATTTCCTTCTATGGTCACGAGATTAACAAGTGATGCTAATGTTACTAATATAGTGTTAGATCAAATATGTGATCAGGGGCAACAGCCTTTAATTGGTGGTTGCCAACAAGCTTATATACTAACTATTGATCAACAGATAGTACCGCCACCAGCAGTTCTCTCTGCTGTAATAGACGATACTTTCTCAAGTGAACACTCTTCAAACTCTCTTTATGCTGTTATCCAACCTGCCGCGGCTGATGTTACCTCACCAAATAACGAGATAAATTTAAATCTTAATTCACAACAGTGGATGAATGAAATATACGATATAATACAAGCTGGTGGCACGATAGGTATTGGAGGCGCTGGAGGCAGTTCTGGTGGTGGCGCTAATTGGCCAGCTGATTCGTGTATAGATCCTGATTCTGTAAGTAATGCAAATGACTTTGTTTATAGCGTGGTTAATTGTACTGATCTAGCAAACGGTATTATTACTCCGCAAAACTCACTTACATATAGCGGTCAAAAACTCTCTTTATTTTGGGTTAATACTGGACCATTAGAATCTATATATTTAAATGATGCAACACTAGATCCATCATCTACTTCTTTTTGGTATTTTGAAGGTGAAAGAGTTTTAAATTTTGACAAAGATAGGTTAATAACTGGTATAAATATTGTTGATGATATGCTATTTTGGACTGATAACTTTTCAGAGCCTAAAAAAATAAATATACCTCGTAGCATACAAGGTACAGATCCATCGGGTAATATACATACTTCTCTTATAAATAATTCAACAGGAATTGTTAACGAACCAATAAAAGAAGAGCATATTACTGTTATTAGACAGGCACCTAAAAATGCTTTAACAATGGACTTAAGATCTAATAGAGATCCTGATTTAAACTATTCTGGTATTGTAACAATTTCTGACTCATTAAACGTTGGTCAATCATCTATATGGAATCAAGTTGTTGCACAAACAAACGGAATAATTGATCCGTCTATACCGTACGACTTTAGTTTTTTTAATATTGGAGACGTCGTTAAGCTAACAATTCCAACAGACTTAGATGGAAACGCTTTGTTTGTTTTAAATGACTACGAAGTTGGTACTAAAGTTGTACTTAAAGAATTTGATGCTGATGGTATACCACCATCTGTTCCATTTGAAGAGCACACTATAAAAGGAGAAATAGTAAATTGGGATTGGGACCCTGGAACTGGTATTGTTCAAGATGCTAATAGCTTTAATAGTGACAATCCACCGTTTGGCGCTAAAATTGCTATTAAAATAACTAGTATAGTTGGTGAAGCACCGCTTGCAGATCCTGCAACTGGAGTTTTAGATTATGTTATTGATTTATTTCAAGAAACCGAAAAATTATTTGAATTTAAATTTCCTAGATTTTCTTATAGATATAAATACGAAGATGGAGAGTATTCTACCTTTGCTCCTTTTACTAACGTAGCATTTATACCTGGAGGTTTTGATTATCATCCTAAAAAAGGTTACAATCTAGGTATGAGTAATAGATTAGACCATGTACTTCTTAGAGATTTTAATACTCCTATCACGCCTAAAGATGTTGTTGAAGTTGATATATTATATAAAGAAGAAAGATCTCCAAATGTATATGTTGTAGATACGTTAAGCCCAACTTCTGAAGGAACTATTTTAGATCAAGCAACTGGTACTTATGTTAACAACTGGCAGATAAATGAATTTAAAGTTGACAAAGATAATATTAGGGCTGTTCTACCGGCTAACCAAATGTTAAGACCTTTTGATAATGTTCCTAAAAAAGCCTTAGGACAAGAGGTTACTGGAAATAGAATTGTGTATGGTAATTACGAGCAAAACTATGATTTAACAGTTGGCAACAATAAATATAGTCCTATATTTTCTAAAACTATATCAAGCAGAGGAGATAGTAGATCTATAAAATCTTTAAGAGAATATCAATTAGGAGTAGTATTTACTGATAAGTACGGTAGAGAAACACCGGTAATAACGAGTAAATCAGGAACTTTTAAAGTAGAAAAGGAAAGTGCTATTAATACAAGCAAACTTCAGCTAGCAATAGAAAATACAAGTGTTCCACTTGATATGAAATATTTTAGATTTTACATTAAAGAAACTTCAGGAGAGTATTACAATATGGCTATGGATAGGTATTGGAATGCAGATGATGGAAACATTTGGATATCTTTCCCTTCTAGTGATAGAAATAAAATTGATATAGATACTTTTTTAATATTGAAAAAAGGATTAAATGATAGTGATCCAGTGGCAGAGCCTGCTAGGTTTAAAGTTATAGCTATAGAAAACGAAGCCCCAGACTTTATTAAAACAACTAAAAATGTTTTATCTGACGTAGCGCATAAAGCTGGTACACCTATTGATGATATATTTGATGAAAGTTTTGGTATACCAAAGGAAAACTCTAAAACTTTTAGTTTAAACTATGACATTGGTGGCGCTGGTCAATATCTCAATAGAGCTGTAAAAAACATACATAACCCAACAACTTATGATGGAGAGCTTTATTTTCAATTGCAAAATTCTAGTGGCGCCGTTACTACAGAGCCAATTAAAATAGCCAAAATAGATCTTGTTGATGATGATGAGAGGTTTGAAATTATTTTAGAAAAAGCATTTAAAAGTGATGTAAATAAATTTACTGATGATCCAGATGGTATTAATCCTACTAAAATTGAAGATGGTAATAGAGCTGTAATATGGAATTATAAAGTAGAAAACAAACCGGAGTTTGATGGAAGGTTTTTTGTTAAAATATTTAACGAAGCAACTTTTACTAAATACATAATAGATAATTCTACTGAAGAAACAGCTGCATATGTAACTTTTACTAGTAAAAAAATATACTCTCTTATAGATAGTAATCATTCACAAGTGTGGCAGAATACTATATCACAAGGAAACTTTGCTTACGCGGCGTCAGTGGGTAGTAATAATCCAACTCATGGCTGGCATGAATATAAAAAATGGGTAAGTGAATGGGGACAGAGTAGTGTTGGTAACGCTAGTCCAAATGATAGTTGGACTCGTTATAGCGCTTTTTTTAGAGGTATAAACGTATATAGACATAGAAACGATTCAAATGAAGAATTAGGTGCTCATGGAATTGAAGCGAGAGTAGATCAGCTAGGACAAGGTTTACACGACAACACTAATAACTTTGATTTTGAAGATGTTTGGTTTATTGATGCTTCTATAAGTCAAGGATATTTTGATGTTGACGCTTTTAATACACACCCTAATACGTCAACAATATCTGGAACAGGCGTAAGCAACGGTGTTATAGATTTTGGGTTTGGGGGAGTACAACCTAGAGATGCTGCTGGTGCCGCTTTAGATTGGCACACGTGTAGCGATCAACCAGGCCCTGATGAGGGTTGTAAAGATGATGATATTGACTTTTTTGAATTCGAGGGCAACGATAGATACCAAGATGCAAATGAAATTTCTTCTAATCTTGTAAGTGGAACTATTTTTAAATGGAAAGAAGATCCAACAGAAACTTTATATGAAATAAAAGATGTAATACGTAGCAGAAGGGTTCGTTATGAAAATATTAATGGTTCTGATGAGATTGGAAGTTTATCTGCACATTGGAACTTTGATGGTAACGCTGATCCTGATTGGGCAAGCGATCTTGGCCTTTTTGCAACAGGAATTGGATCTGCAACTTTTCAAACAACAAGTTATTTTAGACCTGAAAACTTTACACATAATTATAAAACTGAGTTTGTAAATTTAAGTAATGGATCAAACACTTTAACGTGGAATCCATACGCGTACAACGCGCCTATAGCAGCTGGTATAAAATTAGAGCTTCAAGCTAGTGTTGGTATGGCTGCTGGTGAAAATGAAATAACTTTAAATGCTTTAAGTGTTTCTGATTCTAGTGGAAATAATTATGGTCTTAGAGCCTTAGAGGTTGGCATGGTATGGAGCGATGCTCCTTCTGGAAATTTACAGAGTTTAATGAATCTAGCTGTAGTATCTAGAATAGATAGAAATACTAACACTGTTTCTTTTAAAAATTACGATCCAACTAACCCAGATAATACCTTTGGAGATGTAGCAGTAGGAGATACTTTAACATTCCAACAGTACGGAATGAATGGTATAAGCCCTAACTCTGCTAAAAACATTAACTTTTTTAATAATGGCAAGGGCTTTTCAGATAGTAATATTGGAGTTGATGCAGTTGGTTATACGTTAGAAATTGTAGGTCCACAAACAGTAGAAGCTGAGTTTCCTCGTTTTCCAGCCGTATGGGAAACAGAACCTAAAGACACTACTGATTTAGATATATATTACGAGATAAGTAATAACAACGCGATAGCACTAGACACAAGTACTATAGAATCAGTTTTACCAGTAGGATCTACTTTAGTTATACTTTCTGATAATACCACTGGATCTGGATTACCAACCGGCATTTTTGGTGATAATAGCATGCTAACAATTATTAGTAATGGCGATCCAAATGGCAATGTAATAAGAGTTAACAGAGGACTAACAACGGTTTTACCTGGAGATAAAATAGAAGTAACAAAACCAGACGGTCAAATTATAGAGGTTCAAATAATATCTTATACAAACGTGCCTATTCCTGTTGCACCTGGAAACCACTGTGATATTACAATAGAAACTAATATATTAAATTCAGTAATAAACTCTACTTGGCATAACTGTTATTCTTTTAGTAATGGAGTTGAATCTAATAGAGTTAGAGATAGTTTTAATCAACCATTTATAGGTAATGGAGTTAAAGTTTCTACTACATTATCTGAGCAATATAAAAAAGAACATAGAAAATATGGTTTAATATATTCTGGATTATATAATTCTACATCTGGAGTTAATAACTTAAATCAATTTATACAGGCAGAGCAAATTACTAAAGATTTAAATCCTAGATATGGTAGTATTCAAAGGTTAAAAGCTGGGTGGGGTCAAGGCGGAGATTTAATCGCGCTTTGCGAAGATAGGGTACTAAAAATACTAGCTGACAAAGATGCTTTATTCAACGCTGATGGAAACACTAATGTCACTGCTACAAATAGAGTTTTAGGAACTGCAACTCCTTATTCTGGCGAATATGGAATATCAACAAACCCTGAATCATTTTCATCAGAAGCATATAGAGCATACTTTACTGATAAGGTTAGAGGAACTATAATGAGATTGTCAAGAGATGGTTTAACACCTATATCAGACGCTGGTATGAAAGACTGGTTTAGAGACAACTTAAAACTTAGCAATAAATTAATTGGTAGTTATGATGATAGAAAAAATGAATATAACATTACCGTTCAAGATCAAAATAAAACTGTTACATATAGAGAAGATGTAAGAGGTTGGGTTAGTTTTAAATCATTTATACCTGAAAATGCTATAAGTTG